>Ga0302324_100001697_pt1 | contig 52786 bp, 46 predicted proteins | sample Palsa_T0_1_FD_201949 | JGI IMG/M metagenome (GOLD analysis project Ga0302324, IMG submission 201949) | Peat permafrost microbial communities from Stordalen Mire near Abisko, Sweden - Palsa_T0_1 | ecosystem: Environmental > Terrestrial > Soil > Palsa > Peat permafrost | place: Sweden: Abisko...
ACCACCGTTTCACCCTTACCCCCGGCCAGGCCGGAGGCGGTCTGTTTTCTGTGGCACTTTCCCGCGGGTCACCCCGGGTCGGCGTTACCGACCACCCTGCCCTGCGGAGCCCGGACCTTCCTCCCCGTGTCATGGAGGCCATGACACGGCGCGGCCGCCCGGCCGGCTCGCCCGCCGCTGCACCGAGGATAGTGCGTTATCCCCCCGGCTGCCGCAGGTGCGCGGTGTCGTTCAGCGATCGCAGCAGCGCGGGACCCTCGGCGAACCAGTCGATCTCGGTCAGCGACGCGACGTCGAGGTGAATCCGGAACAACGCAGCCGCCGGGGCCAGCAGCGCGCGGCAGGCCAGCGTCTTGATCGGCGTGACATGACTGACCAGCAGCACGGTCTCGCCCTGGTGCGCGGCCAGCACCCGGTCAAGCGCGGCGAGCACCCGCCGCCCGGCGTCGGTGAAGCTCTCGCCGCCCGGCGGCGCGACGTCCGCGCTGTCCAGCCAGGCGGTGATCTCCTCCGGCCAGCGCCGCGCGGCCTCGGCAAAGGTGAGGCCCTCCCACTTGCCGAAGTCGGTCTCCGCCAGGCCGTCGTCCGTGAGCAGCGCCGCGCCCGTGGCCGCGGCCACCGCCTCGGCGGTCCGGCGGGCCCGCTGCAGCGGGGAGGTCACGATCGCGTCGATGCGGCGCGCCGTCAGCCGGCCGGCCACGGCGGCGGCCTGGCGCTCGCCCGTCTCGGTCAGCGGGATGTCACCGCGCCCGGCGAACCTGCGCTCGACCGACATTTCCGTCTGGCCATGCCGCAGCAGGATCGTGGTGGTCGCCTCCCCCCGGGCGCGCCCCCAGCCGCCCGGCACCAGGGTGGCCGGCACCGGGGCGGCGGGCGCAGCGGCCGAAGCTGCAGCGCGAGGTTGGGTCACGACATTTGCCGAACGGAGAGTGCCCGGCCCGTCACCGTTGCCAGGCTGATCACGCCGGGCAGCGTCCATGGCCTCGTTCGCGAGCCGGTCGGCATGGGCGTTGCGCGCCCTCGGCACCCACACGTAGCTGAGCTTGCCCAGGCTGGCGGCAGTCTCCCGCGCGGTCCGGGCCAGCGAGCGGAGGCTCTCGTGCTTGATCTGCCAGCGTCCCGACATCTGCTCGACGACCAGCTTGGAGTCCATCCGCACCTCGACGTCGGCGCCGGGGGCGATCTCCGCCGCCGCCCGCAGGCCGGCGATCAGGCCCGAGTACTCGGCCACGTTGTTCGTCGCGGTGCCGATGCTGCCGGAGGCCTCCCTGAGCAGCTCGCCGGTCACCGCATCGCGGACCAGGGCACCGAATCCGGCCGGCCCGGGATTACCGCGAGAACCGCCGTCGGCCTCGACGATCAGCGCGGCGGTCACAGCCCGGACTCGTCAGTCCGGATCAGGATCCGGCGGCACTCCTCGCAGCGCAGCACCTCATCCGGCGGGGCGGCCCGGATGCTGTTCAGGTCGACCGTGTTCATCGACAGGTGGCAGCCCTCGCACCGGCCGCGGCGCAGCGCGGCTGCGCCGACGCCGTCGTGCTGCGCCCGGAGCCGGTCATAGAGCGCGAGCAGCTCGGCGGGCTCCTGCGCCGCCGCCTCGGCGCGCCTGCTGCCGGCCTTCCTGGCTTGCTCCGCGAGCTCGCCGAGGGCGATGTCCCGCCGGGCCGTCACAGCGGCGATGTCGGTGCCGATCCTGGCCCGCTCGGCGGTGGCGTCGCGGTGGGCCTGCTGGGCCGTCTCCCTGCGCTCCATCACGTCCAGCACGATCTCTTCGAGGTCGGACTGGCGGCGGCCGAGCGAGGCAATCTCCGACTGCAGGTTCTCCAGCTCGCGCGGTGAGGAGACCTGGCCGGTGTCCAGCCGCTGGCGGTCCCTGTCGACGCGCGACCTGACCTGCTCGACGTCCGATTCCGCCTTGGCCTGGCCGCGCCTGAGGTCGCCGTCCTCGGCCTCCAGGGCCGCAAGCGAGTCGCGGAGCTCCGCGTCCCGCTCCTCCAGCTCACGCAGTTCCTCGTGCTCGGGCAGGCCCTGCCGGCGATGATCAATCCTGCCGAGCTCGGCGTCGAGCTCGGCCAGTTCGAGCAGCCGCAGCTGCTCCTCTTCAGATGCTTTCACGGGTGCCCACGTTAGCCTGTCGGCCATGCGATGTCGCCCTCGCGGGCCGGCCCGCGTACCGAGGCGGGTAGCTGGTCCTCCCGCCAGCGCCCGGCCGTTCCTGGCCGCCCGGGCCAGGCGTCCCGATGGCGCGGCCGGGCGTCCGGAACGGCGCGGATGGCCCCTGCCCAACCCGTGCGATGTGGCATTGGGCGGGTTGGATGCCGTCCAAAGTCACATCGCACGGGTTGCCGAGCGGCGTTTCCGCTGGACGTCCGCTATCGGGCCGCGTTTACGCGGCGACCCGGGCCGCGTTTCCGTGGAAACGCGGGCCCGTCAGCGGGCGGAACGGATGTGTGGCCCCCGGGCGGCGCTAGCCCAGCGCTAGCCCGGGCGGTGCGGCGGGCCGGGCGGGACGGGCGGGATGGTGGCGATGCCCGGCGCGGGCTCGGGCCAGACCAGCAGGACCGGGCAGGGCGCGTGGTCGACGACGAACCGGGTGGCGGGGCTCAGGCTCCGGGGTCCCAGCCTGCTGCGGTCGCCGTCGCGGGCGACGACGAGAAGCTCGGCGCCCTCGGCGGCGGCGACGACCTCCCGCTCGAGCCGCCCGGATCGCTCCAGCAGGGTGCTCGGCCGGCCCAGCCGCTCCGCGGCGGCCCGCAGCAGTTCCCGGGCGGAGGCGGCAGCCAGTTCCTGCAGGCGGCTGCCGGGGTCACGCTCGGGCCGGCCGCGGCCGAACAAGCCCGCGTAGGCCCCGCGCGCGGCGCCGGGGACATCGCCGCCGGTGACGTGCAGCAGCACGATCTCGGCGCCGGCGGGCGCGCGCGCAGCGGCGGCGTCGACGCAGGCCGGCCAGGTGCCCTCGACGATCCAGGCGATCACTGCCACGGGAATCAGCCTCCGATGACGTGCAACGAGGCCCACAGCGCCAGCACCGCCAGGATTAGCGCGGCGGGCACGGTGAGCAGTCCGAGCCGGGTGAACTCCCCGAGATCGACGTCGGTGTCGTGCGTGCGCGCGATCCGGCGCCACAGCAGGGTCGCCAGGGATCCGGCGTAGGTGAGGTTGGGGCCGATATTCACCCCGAGCAGGACCGCCAGGACTGCGCCGGGGCCCGCCGGGGCGGCCAGCGGCAGCAGCACGAGCACGGCGGGCAGGTTGTTGATCACGTTGGCCAGCACGGCGGCCAGCGCGGCGGTGGCCAGCAGCGAGGGCAGCGTGACGCCCCCGGGCACCAGATGCGCCAGGGCACTGGCGAGCCCGTTGTCGACCACGGCCCGGACCACGATCCCGAGGGCCAGCACGAAGAACAGGAACGGGACGTTCGCGGCGCCGGCGATGGCCTTCATGGTGGTGCGCCGGCGGCCTAGGCCGCGGGCGGCGAGCACCGCCGCGCCGCCCGCGGCCGCCCATGCCGGGTTCACCCCGGCGGCGGAGGTGAGCGCGAACCCGGCCAGCGTGCAGGCCACCACCGTCAGGACGAACGCCGGCGCCTCAGGTGCCCCGGCGGCGGCCGGGGCCTGGGCGCCCGCGTTCAGGTCGGAGGCGAAGAACTGGCGGAACACGGCGTACTCGGCCCCGATGGCGACCAGCCAGGGCAGCGCCATCAGCGCGGCGAACCGGGTGAAGCTCAGCCCGCTGGCCGCGAAGGCCAGCAGGTTGGTCAGGTTGGAAACGGGCAGCAGCACCGACGCGGTGTTCGCCAGGTGGGTGCACGCGTACACGTGCGGCCTGGCGCGGGCACCCAGCCGGGCGGCAGTGGCGAAGACCACCGGGGTGAGCAGCACCACCGCGGCGTCCAGGCTCAGCACGGCCGTGATCACCGACGCGAGGACGAAGACCGCGAGCAGCAGCCGCCGCGGCCGCCCCGCCGCGGCGGCGGCCATCCAGCCCCCGCACGCGCGGAACAGTCCTTCGTCATCGCACAGCTGGGCGAGCACGAGCACTGCCGCCAGGAATCCGATTACCGGCCCCAGCCGCTCGGCCGCGGCGCGGGCCTGGTCCAGCGAGATCGCCCGCGTGCCCAGCGCCACCAGGGCGGCCGGGACAGCCACGACCGCCTCCGGCCAGCCCCACGGGCGGACCAGGGCGCACAGCAGCACCGCCGCTAGCAGGACGACGGACAGTGCTTCGGCGAGCGGCGTGCTCAGGACCGGACCCCCCAGGGAGGCGACAGGCTCGACTTCTCATCGAACCAGACCAGCTCGCCCGGGCCGCTGGGTCTCCCGGCATGCTGACCAGGCGACAGCCGTCAGGGGCTCAGCCCGAGCTTCATGATCATCGCCGAGGTTGGCCGCGCCGCGCCGCCTGCGGGCTCTACGGTGAGGCCCACGTCGTCGCCGGCCGCGAGCCCGGACACCACCATCGGGCCGATCATGCCGGCCCTGGATGGCGGCAGCATCCCCGCTGACCTGGTCCCCTCCGGGCCCATCAGCCAGAGCTGATAGCTCGCGCCGGCGGGCAGCGAGCGCAGCCCGGCCGCCGTGAAGACGAGCGAGCGCTCGCGGCGGGACTCCAGGACGGTGGCAGTCCCGCCGGTGGTCACCGTCGCGGTCAGCATGGTGACGTCCGCTGCGTTCAGCACGGCGGCGATCGCGTGGCCGCGAAGCTGATCGGCGTCAAGCCGGTGCTGGGCGCCGATCATCGCCGCGCCCATGCCCGCGGCGACAACGAGGAATCCGGCGGCGAGCGCCGTGGCCAGCCGCGGCGACCACAGCCTGCTTCCTCGCCCGCTGACCGCGCGGAGGCCACGCCGGCCGCGGCCCGCCGCCGGGGCGTCCCGGCGGACCGGGGGGAGCTGCCGGGTCCGGGCGGCCGCGCGCAGGGCCTGCTCCTTCAGCTCGGCGCGAGGCCGCAGCGCGGCGGACGCCCCGATCCTGGCGGTCGCCTCGCGCAGGCCGCGGATTTCCTGTGCGCAGGAGTCACAGCGCGCGAGGTGCCGCTCGAAGCGGGCCCGGTCCTCGTCCGACACCGCGTCGAGCGCGTAGGCGCCCGCCAGGGTGTGCAGCTCAGGCCGGCCGCGCCTCATCACTCCACCCCCAGGCAGTCGCGGAGCCTGATCAGCCCGTCCCGCATGCGCGTCTTGACCGTGCCGGTCGCCACGCCGAGCAGGCCGGCTACCTCGTCGTAGGTGTAGCTGCCGTAGTAGGCCAGGGTGACGGACTCACGCTGCAGTTCGGTCAGCGAGCCCATGCATCGCCGTACTCGCTCGCGGTCAAGGGTGGCCTCGACAGCCTCCGTGACCTCGTCATAGTCGATCTGGGCTGATGCGGCCCGCAGTTCCCGTTCCGCTGATTTCTGCTCTGACCTGACCCGGTCGATCGCGCGCCGGTGCGCGATGGTCATGACCCAGGATCCGGCGCTGCCCTTGTCCCGGTCGAACCGGGACGCGGTCCGCCATAGCTCAAGCAGGACTTCCTGCATGACCTCCTCGGACTGCGCCAGGTCGCGGACGACGCGGCGGACCATGCCGAGCACGGGCCCGGCTAGCTGGTCGTAGACTTTCTCGTAGGCAACCTGGTCCCCGCGCGCCACGCGGGCGAGCAGCGCGGCGAGATCGGCGGTAGCCGGCTCGGCGGCGCTCCCCGGCTCAGTCGCGGGATCGCGCCGGGAGCGGCCCTGGCTGTCCGTCATGCCCACGTCCCTTATTCGTAGCAGCAGCCTTCCCGGCTTGGGATGGCTGCTCGTAGCCGCAGCCTTCCCGGCCCCCGGACGGCCATTCGTAGCAGCAGCATTCCCGGCCAGGGACGGCCGCCGCGGCCAGCCAGGCCGCGCCATCCTGCGAGGTTTACCGGCGGAGAGGCAATACAGTGCCGGCTCGGCGCCGAATCACAAGTGTGGCCATCCAGAAAGACAGAGGGCTAGCCGGGCGGGGCCTGATCGCGGGACTGCTAACCGCCGCGGTGGCGCTCGGAGTCGGGCAGCTCGTGGCCGGAGTGACCGGCCAGCAAGGCTCGCCGGTGGTGGCCGTGGGCGGCCTGTCGATCGACAATACCCCGCCCGCCGTCAAGGACTTCGCGATCACGGCATTCGGCTCGCACGACAAGCTTGTCCTTGTCACCGGGATCCTGGTGATACTCGCGTGCTTCGCCGCCGGAATCGGCGCGGTGGCAGTCCGCAGCCTGGCGGGCGGCATGGCCGGCCTGGCCATCTTCGCGGCCGTCGGCCTGCTCGCCGCGCTGACCAGGCCGGACTCCTCAGTCGCTGACATCTGGCCGACCCTGGGCGGCGTCGCGGCCGGAGCCATCGCGCTGTACGCCCTGGTACGCACCGCCCGCACCGCCGCGACAGCCCGGACGGCCGCCGGGCGCGGGTCCGCTGGGCGCGGGTCCCACGGGCGCAGGTCCGCCGCCGGGCCCGCGCTCGGATCCGGCGGCGCTCCGGCCACTGCCAGCCCGGCGGGCGAGGGAACCCGGGCTGGCGGCGTCGGCCCGCCGGCGCCGCCCAGGCCATCGCGGCCGCCAGGCCGGGGATCGCCGCCCCGGGGATCAGGGCCGGAGCGGCGGCGCTTCCTGGTGGCGAGCGGAGCGGCGGCCGGAACGGCCGCGGTGGCCGGCCTCGGCGGCCGCCTGCTGTACGAGCGCTCCAGCGTGGCGAAGGCGCAGGCGTCGCTGGTCGTGCCGGTGCCGGCGAACACCGGCCCGGCCCTGCCGCCCGGCACCGACCTCAAGATCCCCGGGCTGGGCCCCTTCATCACGCCGAACGGCTCGTTCTACCGGGTCGACACCGCGATCGTGCTGCCGGAGGTGCCGCCATCCAGCTGGAGCCTGCGGATCCACGGCATGGTTCAGCGGGAGATCCAGCTGAGCTTCAAGGAACTGCTGCGCCTGCCGCTGATCGAGGACTACATCACGCTGTGCTGCGTGTCCAACCCGGTCGGCGGCCCCTACATCGGCAACGCGCGCTGGCTGGGCGCCAGCGTCGCCAGCCTGCTGCGCCAGGCCGGCATCCGGGCGGGAGCCGATCAGCTGTTGTGCACCTCGGTTGACGGCTTCACCTCGGGCACGCCGATCCAGACCGTGATGGACGGCAGGGACGCGATGCTCGCGATCGCAATGAACGGCTCGGCGCTGCCGGTCGAGCATGGCTTCCCGGTCCGGATGGTCGTCCCTGGCCTGTACGGGTACGTATCGGCGTGCAAGTGGATCACCGACATCGAGGTGACGACGTTCGCCGCGAACCACGCCTACTGGACGGTACGCGGCTGGGATCAGCAGGCGCCGATCAAGACCGAGTCCCGCATCGATGTCCCGACCGGGCTGACCACGTTGAAGCCGGGCCGGGTCGCCGTCGCCGGCGTGGCCTGGGCGCAGCACAAGGGAATCGCCGCGGTGGAGGCCAGGGCCGACAGCGGGCCATGGCATGAGGCGCGGCTGGCCACGGTGCCCGATATCGACACCTGGCGGCAGTGGGTCTGGGAGTGGGACGCCACGCCCGGCAACCACCTGATCGAGGCCAGGGCAACGGACAAGACCGGCTATACCCAGACGGCGTTCCAGGCGCAGCCGCCGCCCAACGGCGCGAGCGGTTATCCGCGCGTCTCGGTAGTCATCGACGCCGCCTGACCCGCGGGACTACGGCAGCTGATCAGCAGCTGATCGCGGGACTACAGCAGCTGATCGCGGAACTGGCCGGCCAGATAGGCGCCCAGCCAGCGGCCCAGTTCGCGGAAGAACGGCCCGCCGCCGGCTCCGCCGGGCGGCAGCGGCCCGGTCACTGCGGGCTCAAGGCTCAGCCACGTGACGTGCGGGCCCAGCCTGATCGTGCCGTGCCCGCCGGCCCGGCGCCAGATCCGCTGGCGGCGGCGCCCATCCGGCAGCGCCTCGCTTTCAGCCGCCGTGCTCATCACCAGCACCGGGCAGCCGATATCAAGGCCGCGCCGCAGTTCCCGCTGGGCTCCGGCGAGCAGCCCGGCCGGGCGCCCGAACTCTGGGCTGGCCAGGATCAGCGCGTCGGCCGGGCCGGCCTCGCGGCGGGCGTTGCACCAGAGCGCCGCGATCAGCGCCCCGGCGGCATGGGCGCTCAGCACTATGGTGTCCATGGCCTCGGTCTGCCTGAGGTAACCGGAGATGGCGTCGAGCGCGGCGAAGCAATCGCCGAGACCCGACGCGGCGCGATGCCCGCTGGCCGGCTGACCCGGCATCCCCGGCGTCCGCAGGTCAGCGACGTAGAAATCGAATCCCCGCTCGGTGTACCAGGTCGCGAGATCCTCCGCCACGAAGGAGTCGGCGAGGCAGTGCGGGTAGAGCACGGCGCGCCTGCTGGTGCGCGGGGAACGGCGCCTGAGCATGGCCGTGCCGCGTCGGCCCGGCTGCCCACGGGCGGGCGGAAGCTGTAGTACCTCGTACCCGTCGTTCGCCCCGGCGCGCTCCGCGATAAGGCCCATCACGCCCCCAGCCGCTGACCACCGCTAGCTCTCCCGGGCATCAGCCGCTCACCTCCGTTATCTGCCCATGGGCCCGGCCATCCGGGAACGGGCGAGGACATCCCGGCCTGCAGGCGCAGCGCTGACTGCGAAGCGTCACGGTCAGTCTCGCACCGTTACCGGGCAGCCGCCGGGCAGACACGCGGGGCCGCCGGATATCGCTACGTGGCGGGTTCCAGCCCCCCCGCCAGCTGGCGGATCCTGGACAGCGCGTCGGCCACGCAGCCGGGTTGCTCGTGCCAGGGCAGGTGGCCGGCGGCCGGAACGATCACTACCTCGGACTTCGGCAGCAGCGCGGCTGTCTGCTCCCCCTGGCTGACCGGCATCGGGCTCTGCGCGCCCAGCAGGAAGATGGCCGGCCCGCTGACGTCACGAAGGCCCTGGGCCAGGGAGCCGTCGGCGATCTGCTCCATCGCCGACGTCAAGGTCGCCATGTTCCCGGCCAGCGACATGCGCAGGCCGGGCGGCAGCCCGGGCGCGGTCTCAGGCCGCGCGTAGTAGCCGGGCCATAGCAGTGTCAGTGATTCAAGCGCGTCCGCGTCCGAGGCGTCGGGACCGGACAGCCGCGCTTCGACGTCGCGGTAGCGAGCGACGGCGGCGGGCAGCAGGCGATCCTCGAGCGCCTGCCCCATCTCGGCGATGCCGCCGTCCCCGATGGCTCCCAGCGGATCGATGATCAGCAAGCCGGCCACGCGGTCCGGCCGGGCGACGGCCAGGTGCAGGGCCAGGTGACCGCCCCACGAATGGCCGGCCACGATAGCGCGGTCGACGCCGAGCGCGTCCAGCACCGCCACCGCGTCAGCCACGTGCCGCGCGACCGTCAACGGCCCCTCGGTCGCCGAGGGGCTCAGGCTTCGCTGCTGGTATCGGATCGCGCGCCAGCCGGTGACCTCGGCGGCGAGGATGGCCATGTAATCCGACAGCGAGGGCCCGCCGTGCAGCAGCAGCAGAGGGGCGCCGGCGCCGCTGACGTGGCCGGCGATCGGGCCGTCAGTGGTGTCAGCCACGAAGGGGGTTTCTCTCATCTCTGCGACGGTACTCCGGCGCGATCGCGGCGTCATGGCGCGCGCAGTGGCGTTCTCGCCGGTGCCGCCGGGAAGGTGACTCCATCCCCGGCCCGCTCGGTCCCGCGGCGCACCCGGCTCGCCGGGTCCGGGCGTAGCCTCTCAGGATGAACGGCGGCCTGACCGACCAGCTGGAGACCGAGCAGAAGTACGACGTCGACCTGGGCTTCACCATGCCCGACCTGCGCGGCCTTGATGACGGCTCGGGCTGCGGCGGACCGGAGACGTTCGTGCTCGTGGCGCGCTACTACGACACCGATGACCTGCGGCTGGCCGCGGCCAGGGTCACGCTCCGGCGGCGGACCGGCGGGCCGGACGCGGCCTGGCATCTGAAGCTGCCCGTCGGCGGCGACACCAGGCGCGAGGTGCACGCGCCGCTGGGCGCGGAGGGGGATGCCGTGCCGGCCGGCCTGGCCAGCCTGGTCGCCGACTGGGCCGGCGGCCATCGGCTCCGGCCGGTTGCCACCCTCCGGACTCAGCGCACGGTACGCCGCATCACCGGCATCGGCGGAGACACTCTCGCCGAGGTGGCTGATGATCTGGTGACTGCGCACAGGGAGGCACTTCCCGGGCCGCCCGGGGGCGGCGGGCTGCCTGAGACGGATCTGGCCTGGCGTGAAGTCGAGGTCGAACTGGTCTCGGGGCCGCCGGCGATCCTCACGCTGGCCGGGCGGCGGCTCCGGGCCGCAGGCGCGAGGCCGTCGGGCTCGGCCAGCAAGCTCGGCCGCCTGCTCGCCGCGCCGGCCGCGGTCCGGCTACCCGGGACTGCCCAGCCCGATGCCGGCCGGCGACAGCCGAGGCTGCTCACGGCGGGCGACCTCGACGCGCTCGCTGCGATCGCCGATAGTCATCAGCTCGGCGGCGGCCAGCCGGGGCTGGTGTACGGGATCGTGACCGGAGGGGCCCTGGTGGAGGCACGCGGTCTCGGCGGCCGGTGGCTCGGCGGGCCTGTGCCGGACGCCGACACGGTCTTCCGGATCGCCTCGATGACGAAGAGCTTCACGGCGGCGGCGCTGCTGGCACTGCGCGACGACGGCGCGCTCACGCTCGACGATCCGGCCGAGGACTACGTCCCCCCGCTCCGCGGACTGCGCCCGGCGACCGCCGACTCACCGCGCATCTCCATCCGGAACCTGCTGACTATGACCGCCGGCCTGCCGACCGATGATCCCTGGGGCGACCGGCAGCAGGGAATGCCGCACGCGGATTTCGCGGAATTCCTGGCCGGCGGCGTACGGTTTGCCTGGGCGCCGGGCACCCGTTTCGATTACGCCAACCTCGGCTACGCGATCCTCGGCGCGGTCGTCGCGGCCGCGTCGGGCACCAGCTACGAGGAGTTCGTTCGCGCCCGGCTGCTCGGCCCGCTCGGGATGTCCAGCACCGGCTTCGACGCCGCCGAGTTCGACGCTGCGCGGCTCGCCCGCGGCTACCGGCACGGCGGCACCGGATGGGAGGAACTCGCGCCCGACCCGTCCGGCGCGTTCGCGTCGATGGGCGGGGTGTTCAGCTCCGTCACTGATCTCACTCGCTGGGTGCACGGCTTTGCCGCCGCGTTCCCGCCCGGAGCCGAGGATGCGGGCGGACCCCATCCGCTCCGCCGCGCATCCCGGCGCGAGATGCAGCTGCCGCAGGTCGCGCTGCCGCCGCAGCCGCCCGCGATGCCCGCTGGCCCCGGTCCCGGCAGCTACGGCCTTGGCCTGTTCGTCGAGGATGACGCCGCCCGCGGCCGGATCGTCAGCCACAGTGGCGGCTACCCCGGGTTCGGCAGCCACATGCGCTGGCATCCGGCGAGCGGGACGGGGATCATCGTCCTGGCGAACGGCACGTACGCGCCCGCCCACGTGCTGGCGTCGAAGCTGCTGGACGCGGTGCTCCGGCCATGGCCCCGGCCGGACGCGATCCGGCGGTCGGCCACCACGCCGCCGTCCGCGTCCGGGTCCTCAGGGTCGGCCGGGCTCTCAGCATCGGCGGCCGGATCCGGGCAGCCAGTGGCGGCTGATCAGCTGACGGTTGGCGGTCCGGTGCCCGCTCCGGGCGGTCCGTGGCCGGAGACGCTGAGCGGTCAGCGGGAGGTGATGAGACTCCTCCTTTCCTGGGACGACGCGGTGGCCGCCCGGCTGTTCTCGCCGAACGTGGCGCAGGACGAGCCGTTCGGCGAGCGCCGCCGCAAGGCCGAGCTGATCCGGCAACGGATCGGGGACTTCCGCGAGGATGAGGAACGGCCCGCCGAGTTCGACTCGCCCGCCCATTGCCGGTGGTGGCTGCGCGGCGAGCGCGGCGTGGTCCAGGCTGAGATCCGGCTCACCCCGGAATGGCACCCCCGCGTCCAGTCGGTCGTGCTTGCGGTGCCGCCGGATCCGGACTCGGCCCTTGGCCGGTTTCTCGACCGGCTGGTGTCGCTGCTGAACGAGGGCGCCGCGGGCAGCGACGGCGCCGCCCAGTGGCCTTCGGCCCTGCCGGTCTCCGCGGCGCTGGACACCAGCCTGCTGATCCGCCAGCTTGCGGCGGCCGCCGCCTGGGCCGGCCGCTGCGACCGAGGCGCGTTCACCGAGGGGAACGGCGAGACCTCGGCCGCCATCGAGCTGAACGGCGAGACGGCCAGGCTCATCCTGACCGTCTCGGCGGATCCGGTCCAGCACCTGCTGCAGCAGGCGGACATCACGCTCGCGCCCTGAGTCCAGCCAAGCGTGCCGGCAACGCGGCGGGCGGATTGCCGGGGGGACGGCCCCCGGCTTCGTCAGGGAGCATGGCCGGGTCTGGTCAGGAAGAGTGGCCGGGACGCGGATTCCACGACTCCCAGTCGGCCTTGAGCAGCTCGTACTCGACCTCGCCAAACTCGGTGCCGTCGATCGGGTCATCCCAGGAAAGGTGAAAGGTGCGCGCGTAGGTCAGCCCGGCCTTCTCCATAACGCGGCGGGAGGCCAGGTTGACAGCCATCGTCTGCGCGGAAACTCGCCGCACCCCCAGCTCGGTGAAGGCCTTGCGGATCAGCGCGCGTGACCCTTCGGTCGCGTAGCCCTTGCCCCAGGCGGTCCTGCGGAGCCGGTAGCCAAGCACGGCATCGCCGGAATCGCCGCCGTCCAGCGGCATCAGGCCGAACCAGCCAACGAACTCCCCGGTCAGCCGCTCGACGGCGGCCCACCAGCCGCGCCCGGCGAAATCCTGGTAGCAGCGCAGGATCCCTGGCAGAGTCTCGTTCTCGATGACCCGCCGGGCTGTCGGCCTGCCTTTGGTCAGGAGGCGCATCACCTCGGGATCGCTGTCGAGCTCGGTCAGGTTGCCGACGTCGGCGAGAGTGAACTCGCGCAGCAGCAGTCGGCTGGTCTGCAGAAAGACCCGCATCGCCCCGCTCCGATCCGCTGTGGTGCGCCCAGCGCGGCCGGCCGCGGCGCCAGTTTCCGATGCAGGCAGATGGGCGTGCCCATGTGGTGCGAGACGCGCCCGGTATGTTCCTCCTGGGCACGGCACCTCGTCAACGCCGGCCAGGATTCACCGAACCTGCCACTCGCCACGCTGGCCGCCGGGCTGGCCGGCGAGTCCGGCAGGCTTGATGCCCTGGACGGCAGCGATGAGGCAACCAGCGCCAGGGCGGTGTTCTCCTGGTCTTACCGCCAGCTCAGCATGGCTGCGGCGCAGATGTTCGCCCTGCTCGGCGTGCACTGCGGACCCGACATCAGCCTGCAGGCGGCGGCGAGCCTGGCCGGGATCACGGCTGCCGCCGCCCGCGCCGCTCTGATGGAGCTGGTCAGCGCCAGCCTGGTTCGCGAGCATCAGCCCAGCCGGTACGTGCTGCATGACCTGCTCCGTGCCTACGCGTCCGAGCAGGCAGCGAGGGTGTGCACCGAGGCCGAGATGCATGCCGCGATCGGCCGCAGCCTGGATCACTACCTGCACACGATGGCCGGCATGCCCAGTTTCTGGACTGCCGCCTTCATCACGGCCTCGCCGCGTCCTGGGGCCAGCCCAGAGCAGCTGACGGACCACGCGCAGCTGCTGTCCTGGCTCAGCGCCGAGCATCAGGTGCTGCGGCAGGCGGTTGAGCAGGCAGCCGAAAAGGGCTTCGAGACCGAAGCATGGCAGATCTTCTACTTCCTCGGATTCTCCGCGTACTGGCAGGGCAAGTGGTCGGACTGGGATGCCGCCGGACAGACCGCGCTCGCCGCCGCCGCGCGCGCCGGCGACCACGCGGGGCTGGGCTGGACCCGCTTCAACCTGGGAAATCTCCATTCCGTGCTCGGCGCGGAGGGCGAGGCTCTCGGCCAGGTCCGGCAAGCCCTTACGCACTTCCAGCAGGCAGGTGATCTGGCCGGCCAGGCATTCACCCACCAGGGCATCTCCGACTTCATGCTCAACAGCGACAGGCGCGACCAGACCTTGCGCTCTCGTGAGCACCGGTACGACATGACCGTTTCGTCGCCGGAGTTGCGGCGCCGCGCCAAGGAGGGCCTCGGTCACGCCGAGCAAGCTCTTGCCTTGCACCGCCAGCTGGGCTACCGAGACCATGAGGCAGAAACCCTGACTTGCCTGGGTCACCACCACGCTTGCCTGGGCAATTTCGAGCTGGCCGTCGACGCCTGCCAGCAGGCGCTGGAGCTGGGCCGCGAGATTGGCAACCTGGAATGCGAGGCCGACGCCTGGGACATGCTCGGCTTTGTGCACAGGCTTAGCGGCGACTCCAGCACTGCCGTCACGTGTTACCAGGAAGCGCTCCAGGTGCTTCCGGGCATAGGCCCACGATCCGTGTTGCCGCGCGCGAAAATCCTGACTGATCTAGGGGATGCCTACGAGGATGTCGGCGATCTCCAGGCCGCACAGCGCGCCTGGCGGGATGCCCTGCAGATATTCGAGGATCTCGGGCATCCGGACGCCGGCTATGCGCGAGCAAAGCTGGAGCCGGCCGGCGGAGGTCGGCCCGCCGGCTGATGCACAGCGGGCCGACCTCGTCACGCGCCGCGGGCGCTGAGCAGTACGAGCACCCGGCGGGCTCCGGCAATCCACCGGGACGATGGCTGCCCGCCGTGCTGCTTTCTCGCGCACCGGGCTTCCCTGGCGGCCCGGTCGCGTTCGGCCTCGCGGCGGAGCTCGGCGATCCGGGCATTGGCGATTTCGTACTGGATGTTCGGATTCATGGCGGTCTCCCGGTTGCCTTGTACTGCGTTGCCACCAGGGTGCGGCGCACTGCTGCGCTGCCACTGTGCTTGAGCTGTGCTGGGGATGTCGCCGCAGGTCAAGTTGCCAGAGCAGACACGAAAGCCAGTGTGCGACCCGATCCTCGCTTTCACTCATAGCTGGCTCAGAGGCGGGCAAGAGGCGTTGCCCAGCCCTGCCGGCGAGGCTCTGCCTGGTAACCCCGTCAGAGAGGACCCGGCCGATGAGCAGGCACGCGGATGACACCAGCCGAGCCGTCGCGGAACGCGATCGCGGGCACGCGCGGTTGCGCGCGGTCACCGCGGCCGCTGGCGTGGCAAGCCTGGTCGCGGCTGGCGCGGTCGGGCTCGCCCTTCCCGGGGCGCAGCATGCCGCGTCGGCCGGCACGGCATCTGCCAGCACCGCGGCGAGCGCGCCGGCATCGAGCGGCTCGACCGCCAGCACGGGCGCCAGCAGCTCAGCCACGAATGCCGCGGCCAGGAAGACCGCGGCCAGGAGCAGCGGAAGCCTGAGCAAGGCCACCAGCTCGCCGACCGCCAGCTCGGGCTCGGGCACGGTCACGTCAGGCGGCTCGTGATGAGCGGCATCACCTCATCCACCGCGCTCTGGTACGCCAGCCGGGCCACCGGCATCATCTGCCTGGTGCTGCTGACCGCCGTGATGGTTCTCGGCATCCTGGTCAACCGGCAGGGCCGGCTACCGGGCCTGCCCAGGTTCGCGGTCACCGGGCTGCACCGCAACCTGTCCCTGCTGGCCGTCGGATTCCTCGCCGTCCACGTCGCGACCGCGATCGCCGACCCGTTCGTCACGATCGGCCTGGCCGCCGTGGTGGTGCCGCTCGCGTCGCCGTACCGCTCGCTGTGGATCGGCCTTGGCGCGGTGTCGCTGGACCTGATGCTGGTGCTGATCGTGACCAGCCTGGCCCGGGCGCACATCGGCCGGCGGACCTGGCGCGGGCTGCACTGGCTGGCCTACGCGTGCTGGCCGGTCGCGCTCGCGCACAGTGTCGGCAGCAGCGGCGACCTGCGGGCCGGCCCGCTGCTGGCGCTGACCGCCGCGTGCACGCTGGCCGTGGCAGGGGCCCTGACCTGGCGCATCGTCCGCGCCAGGCGCGCCACGCCCAGGGCGCGGCGGGTCGCGGTCGTGCTGTCCGCCCAGGCCGGTGCCCGGTGACCGGCCGCGCAGCCGCCCTGATGGCCGCCAGCGGGCGGCACCCGGGCGACGACCCGGCCCGGCTCCCCCGGCTGCTTCCCGCCGACGGCCGCCCCGCCGGGCTGCCCGCCCACCTGGCAACCCACGGGCCGCCTGCGTACCGGGGCGGGCCTGGCCGGCTGATCGCCGACGCGGCAGAGTCCGGCCTGACCGGCCGAGGCGGCGCGGCCTTCCCCGCTGGCCGCAAGCTCGCGGCGGTCGCGGCAGCGGGCCGCGCGCCCGTGGTAGTGGCCAACGGCGCCGAGAGCGAGCCGCTCAGCGCGAAGGACGCCGCGCTGCTGCGTTACGCCCCGCACCTGGTGCTCGACGGGCTGCAGCTCGCCGCCGAGGCGGTCGGCGCCCGCCGCGCGGTGCTGTACCTGCATGCGGACGTCATCTCCGCCGAGCGGCTGGATGCCATATTTTCCGAACGGAGGTCAGCCGGACTCGACCAGACAGCGGCCGACGTCGTCATCGCTCCCCCCAGATTCCTGTCCGGCCAGGAGACGGCCGTCGTGAGCGTGCTCAACGGCGGCGCGGCGCTGCCCGCGTTCACGCCGCCGCGCCCCTTCGAGCGCGGCGTCGGCGGCGCGCCGACCCTGGTGCAGAACGTCGAGACCCTCGCTCACCTGGCGCTGATCGCCCGCTACGGCGCGGCCTGGTTCCGCGGCCTTGGCACGGCGGACGAGCCGGGCAGCATGCTGGCCACCGTCCGCCAGGCGGACGGCGGCTCCGCCGTCACGGAGGCCGCGCTCGGCACCCCGCTGGCGGATCTGGTCGTCCTCGGCGATCACGTGCAGGCGGTGCTGGTCGGCGGCTATCACGGCAGCTGGCTGCCGGCCAGCAGTGCCGCGCTGCTGTCGCTGAGCAACGCCTCGCTGCGGCCGTCCGGTGCCTCGGCGGGCACCGGCGTCCTGGCCGCGCTCCCGGCGGGACGCTGCGGCCTGGCGGAGACGGCGCGGGTGGTGCGTTACCTCGCGCTGGAGTCCGCCGGGCAGTGCGGCCCGTGCCTGAACGGCCTTCCCCGCATCGCCGCGGCACTCGCCGATCTCGCCGGGAGCAGGCCGGACAACCGCGTTATCGCTGATCTTGACCGGTGGGCGGGGCTGACCGAGGCGCGCGGCGCGTGCCACCACCCGGACGGCACGCTCAGGTTCGTCCGCAGCGCGCTGCGCGTCTTCGCCGCCGAGATCCGCTGTCACCAGCAGGGACGGTGCACGGCGACGTCCGGGCAGCCGTTCCTGCCGGTGCCCGCCGGCCCGGCCGCCGAGGCCGACTGGAGGAGGCCGCGATGAGCAGCAGGCTGCGAGTCAACCCGATCGCCTGCGCCGGGCACGGCCTCTGCGCCGAACTTCTGCCCGAGCTGATCTCGCTGGACGAGTGGGGGTACCCGGTGCTGGGCGGCCAGCCGGTGCCGGCCGGGCTTGACCGCCGGGCGAGGAGCGCCGTGGCCAGCTGCCCGGCGCTGGCGCTGCTGCTCTCCCCCGCGCCGTGACGGCGGCCGTGCGCGGGCTCAGAGGAAACTCAGAGCATATGCAGACCCGCGTCGTAGTTACCGCCGGCATCCTGGGATCATGACGACCATGACGGCGACGCCGCAGCCAGCACCCGGCGGCCAGGGGCCGGCGCTGCGCAGGGCCGACGGCACGCCGATCCGGGTTCTCGTGGTCGACGATGAGCCAAGCCTGGCCGAGCTGCTGGCCAGCGTCCTGCGCTACGAGGGCTGGGAGATCCAGACCGCGGGCGACGGCCTCAGTGCGGTTCGCGCGGCGCGAGAGTTCCGGCCGGACGCTGTCGTGCTCGACGTGATGCTGCCGGACATCAGCGGCCTGCAGGTACTCGGGCGGCTGCGCGCCGAGCTGCCGCACGTCTGCGTGCTCTTCCTTACCGCGCGGGACGCCGTCGAGGACCGCGTCGCCGGGATCACGGCAGGCGGCGATGACTACGTGACGAAGCCGTTCAGCCTGGAGGAGGTGCTCGCCCGGCTGCGCGGCCTGCTCCGCAGGGCTGGCCTCGCCCGGGCCCAGGGCGGGGCCGAGGTCACGGTCGGTGACCTGACGATGGACGAGGAGGCCAGGGAGGTACACCGGGGCGGTGACCTGATCGAGCTGACCGCCACCGAGTTCGAGCTGCTGCGATTCCTGATGCGCAACCCGCGGCGGGTGCTGTCGAAGGCGCAGATCCTGGACCGCGTGTGGAACTACGACTTCGGCGGCCAGGCCCACGTGGTCGAGCTGTACATCAGCTATCTGCGGAAGAAGATCGACACCGGGCGGGAGCCGCTGATCCATACCGTCCGCGGCGTCGGCTACGTGCTCAAGCCGCCCGGCTGAGGGCCAGCGGAGCTGAGGCGGCAGATGAGCGACGCGGCAGCTGGCGCGGGCGGGCATGATGCCGGCCGGCGCGGGAGCGGTGGGCGCGGGACCCGCGGGCCCCGGGCCGGGTTCCGCGGCTGGCTGGCGGGCCGGACCCTGCGCGGCCGCCTGATTGCGGGCCTGGTCGCGCTGCTCGCGGTTGCCTGCGCCTGCGTGGGGCTGGTCACCTACCTGGCCCTGCGCGGGTTTCTCTTCCATCAGCTAGATGCGCAGCTCAGCGCCGCGCAAGCCCGGTACGTCGGCTGCGTGCAGCAGGCCGGCGGCCCGCCCCCCCGTGACTCCGACGATGGCCCGCCCCCGTCCGACCCGCACTGCGGCAACTTGATTCCCGGCCAGGCCGCAGGAACGTTCAGCGCCCGGCTGGTCAAGTACACGGTCACGAGCGCGAACATCGAGGCCGGCACGTGCAATCTTTCTTCGACGGACGCCGCGGTGCTGGCCCGGCTGCCGGTCAACGGCCGGCCGTACGACCGGGACCTGCCGTCGGCATACGGCGAGTACCGGCTGGTCGCCGTGCGCGCCGGCGACGGCGACGTGCTCGTGACCGGCCTGCCGCTCGGCACCATGCAGGCCACCCTGCACAGCGTCGAGGTTGCGGAGATCGTGGTGTTCTCCGCCGCGCTGCTGCTCACCGGGATCATCGGCACCGGCTGGGTGCGGCTCTCGCTGCGGCCGCTGCGCCGGGTGACCGCCACCGCGGCCGAGGTCACCAGGCTGCCGCTGGGCAGCGGCGAGGTCGCCCTGCCGAACCGGGTCCCGGACGCCGATCCGCGTACCGAGGTGGGCCAGCTCGGGGTGGCGTTCAACCGCATGCTGGGGCACGTGGAGTCGGCGCTGGCCCGGCGGCACGCCAGCGAGGCGCGGCTGCGCGGCTTCGCCGCCGACGCCAGCCACGAGCTGCGCACGCCGCTGGCCGCGATCCGCGGCTACGCCGAGCTCGCCCGGCGGCATCCGGGGCCGCTTCCGGACGATGTCGCGCACGCCCTCGGCCGGGTGGAGTCGGAGGCGGCCAGGATGAGCGGGCTCGTCGATGACCTGCTGCTGCTGGCGCGGCTCGACGCGGGACGCCCGCTGGCGGAAGATCCGGTGGACCTCACGAGGCTCGCCATTGACGCGGCCAGCGACGCCAGGGCGGCCGCACCGTCGCACCGGTGGCAGCTGGACCTGCCCGGGCTGCCGATCGTGGTCCGCGGCGACGAGCACCGGCTGCGCCAGGTCCTCGCGAACCTGCTGAGCAACGCGGGCAGGCACACCCCGCCAGGGACGACTGTCACCATCGCGCTGTCCCAGACGGACTCCGGTGGCGCCCGGCGGGACGAGGGCGCGCCGGGTCGTGATGGCGCGCCGGGTCGTGCGGGGGCGTCGGCTGGCACGGCTGTGCTGAGCGTCACCGACGACGGCCCGGGCATCCCCGCCGAGCTGCTGCCGGAGCTGTTCGAGCGCTTCGTGCGCGGCGATAGCTCCCGGTCGCGGGCGGCCGGCAGCACCGGCCTCGGCCTGGCGATCGTGGACGCGGTCGTCGCCGCACATGGCGGCCGCGTGGAGGTGACCAGCGAGCCTGGGCGAACCGCCTTCGTGATCACGCTGCCGATCTCCGGCGCGGCGGGTTCATAGCCGGTACATAGGCTCGCCACAGTCGCTGCGGAGCATGATCGCCAAGGCTTGGGCCATGACACCGCGAGAAGGATTGCTCGAAGACCGCGCGCTGACCGGGCACCGCAGCCCGCTGACCGGGGACGGCCGCGCGCTGGTCGCGGACCACCGCCCGCGGGCGCGCAGCCAGCTAGTGGCGCCGCAGGTGGACATCGTCGTTCCGGTCCGTGACGAGGAGCGCGACCTCGGCCCGAGCGTGCGCAGGCTCGACGCGTACCTCAGCACCCAGTTCCCGTTCACCGCCCGGATCACCATCGCCGACAACGGCAGCACCGACAGCACGTGGGCGATCGCGGGCGCCCTGGCCGGTGAGCTGGACTCGGTCCGCGCCGTCCGCCTGGCGCAGCCTGGCCGTGGCCGGGCACTGCGGTCGATCTGGTCGGCAAGCGACGCCGACGTGCTTGCCTACATGGATGTCGATTTGTCGACAGACTTGAACGCGCTGCTGCCGCTGGTGGCTCCGTTGCTCTCCGGTCATAGCGATGTGGCCATCGGAACCAGGCTGGCCCGCGGCGCCCGCGTCGTGCGGGGGCCCAGGCGCGAGTTCATCTCGCGGGGCTACAACCTCCTGCTGCGCGCCACGCTCGGCGCGAGATTCTCCGACGCGCAGTGCGGCTTCAAGGCGATCAGCCGCGCGCGGGCGAGGGAACTGCTGCCGCTGACCAGGGACACCGGATGGTTCTTCGACACCGAGTTGCTCGTACTCGCCCAGCAGGCCGGCCTGCGCATCCATGAGGTGCCGGTCGACTGGATTGACGACGCCGACTCGCGCGTGAAAGTGATCCCGACGATCGTCGCGGATCTCCGCGGAATCGTCCGCCTCGGTTTCGGCCTGCTGCGGGGAAGCACCGCGGTGCCTTTCCTCGGCGGCCAGGTTCCCCCTCGTGGTGATGCGGCTCCGGTTTCCGGCCCGCGGAGCCTGCTAGGCCGCCACGCCGTGCGGTTCGCCGCCGTGGGCGCTCTGTGCACCGTCGCTTACGTCCTGCTCTACCTGGCGCTCCGCGCCGCGATGCCGGCCCTCTGGGCGAACGCGGTCAGCCTGCTGATCACCGGGGTCGCCAACACCGCCGCCAACCGGCGGTTCACCTTCGGCATCCGCGGGCGGCGCCGCGCCGCCCAGGATCATGCCCGCGGCCTGCTGGCCTACGGCACCGGCCTGCTGGTCACCTCGGCCGCCCTCGGCTGGCTGCACGCCGCCGCCCCGCGGGCAGGCCGCACGGCGGAGGTCGCCGTCCTCGTCGCGGCCAGCCTGCTGGCCACGCTGGCCAGATTCGTGCTGTACCGGAACTGGGTGTTCCGCGCTAACCCGAGAGGACTCCAGGGATGACCGCTCCCGCCATCGAATCGCGGCGCGGCCGGCCGGCCGGCTCCCCGTCGGCTGGCAGCCTGTCCGGACGCCGGCCAGCCCGCGCGCTGCTGCGCGGCCCGGCCGGGCAGCCCGCCTGGGCCAGGCCCGCGCTGCTCGCGCTGCTCGGGCTTACCGCAGCGCTCTACCTGACGGATCTGGACCGTAACGGCTGGGCCAACGATTTCTACGCCGCCGCCGTGCAGGCAGGCAGCACCAGCTGGAAGGCGTTCTTCTTCGGATCGTTCGACGCCTCGAGCTTCATCACCGTGGACAAGACCCCGGCCTCGCTCTGGGTGATGGAGATCTCCGCCCGCATCTTCGGCCTGAACTACTGGAGCATGCTGATCCCGCAGGCACTGGAGGGCGTGGCCGCGACCGGAGTTCTCTACGCCACGGTGCGACGGTGGTCAGGCCCGGCCGCCGGGCTGCTGGCCGGGGCGGTGCTGGCCAGCACGCCCGTCGCGGCGCTGATGTTCAGGTTCAACAACCCTGACGCGCTGCTGGTCCTGCTGATGACCCTGGCCGCGTATGCGATGACCCGGGCGATCGAGTCCGGGCGCACCCGCTGGCTCGTCCTCGCCGGAACGCTGCTGGGCTTCGGCTTCCTGACCAAGATGCTGCAGGCGTTCCTCATCCTGCCGGCCTTCGCTGTGGCTTACCTGGTAGCGGGCCCGGCCGGGCCCGGCCGGAGGGTCTGGCAGCTGCTGGCGGGCGCAGGCGCGATCATCGTCGCGGCCGGCTGGTGGGTGGCGATCGTCCAGCTGACTCCCGCCGCCAGCCGGCCATACATCGGCGGGTCCACCACGAACAGCGTGCTCCAGCTGGCCCTTGGCTACAACGGCCTGGGCCGGCTGGACGGCAACGAGACCGGCTCGGTCGGCTTCGCCGGAGGGGCGGGACCTGCCTTCGGCGGGTCGGCCGGCCTGACCCGCCTTTTCGGCTCCGAGATGGGCGGCCAGATCAGCTGGCTGCTCCCAGCGGCGCTGATCTCGCTTGTCCTGCTGGCGTGGGTGTCCAGGCGGTCGGGCCGGACGGACCGGCTGCGGGCCGCCGCGCTGCTGTGGGGCGGCTGGCTGCTGGTGACCGCCGGGGTGTTCAGCCTGATGGCCGGGATCATTCATCCCTACTACACCGTCGCCCTCGCGCCGGCCATCGCCGCGCTGGCCGGCATCGGCGCCGTGACGGCGTGGCGGGCGAGGCGGGGCTGGACCGGTCGCGGCGCGCTGGCCGCGATGACAGCCGCGACCGCGCTCTGGTCCTGGGTGCTGCTCGACCGGACCCCCGGGTGGCATCCGTGGCTGCGGCTGATCGTGCTGCTCGCCGGACTCGCGGCGACGGCACTGCTGCTCGCCGGGCCGCGGCTGGCAGGACTGGCCGCTGCATCGCGGGGCAGGCGCATGCTGACTGCCCTGCCCGCCGCCATGGCGCTCGCGGCCGGCCTGGCGGGGCCTGTCGCCTACAGCCTCGAGACGGCCGCGACCGCGCACACCGGCGCGCTCCCGTCGGCAGGCCCGGCGGTGACGTCCTTCGGCGGGCCCGGCGGCGGAGGATTCCCTGGCGGCGGTCTCCGGCCGGGCGGTCAGGCTGTTCCTGGCCGCACCGCCGGGCAGCCCGGCAGGCCCGCCGGGCTCGGCGCGACCGGCCGTCCCGCGGGCAGCAGCCGCGGCTTCGGCCCCGCTGCTGGCGGCGTCAGCGCTGCGGGCATCGGCGGCGGCCTTGGCGGTGCCACCGAGGTCAGCAGCGCCGTCACCGCACTGCTGAAGAACGACACCAACGGTTACCGGTGGGCAGCCGCGACGGTCGGCGCGGAAAGCGCGGCGCCGCTGCAGCTGGCCAGCAGGCGGCCGATCATGGCCATTGGCGGCTTCAATGGCACCGACCCCGCGCCGACGCTTCGCGAGTTCGAGCATTATGTCGCCACCGGGGAGGTCCGGTTCTTCGTCGGCGCCAGCAACGAAAGCTTTGGCGGCGGCTCCGGGATGGCTGCGCAGATAACGGCGTGGGTGAAGGATCACTTCAGATCCCGGACCGTGGGCGGCCTGACCATTTACGATCTCACCAAGCCGCTCTCGTAGTACATCGCCCGGTCCGGGCGGGGCAGGGCGCGTCAGCCGATGTTCGGCCTGCCAGTCGCGGCAGCCGGTGCCGGGAGCGGGCCCGCGGACATGCCGGACCGGGCGGACGGGCCCCGCGACAAGGTGCCCGCCTGCTGGTCAACGAGCCGGGTGAAGGCCTGCTGCGAGAAGCCGAACACCACCGCGTACATGCTGTCGCGCACCGCGCTGGCAGGCGCGCCGCTGACGTAGTCGAGGATCTTTACCGCCATCAGCGCGGTCGCGGCGCCGCTCGCGACCTTGAGCATGCTCTGCACCGGCAGCACGTTGTAGGGGCCAGGCGGAATGCCGGCGCGCAGGGCGAAGACGACCGACAGGGCCCCGGCGAGCGCGCCGAGGCCGACGATCGTGCCCGTGGTGACGCCGGATGCCCAGAGCGCGCAGTCGATTGCCACTACGGCGGAGACAAGGATGTACATCAGGTTCCGCAGGCCGCGTATCTGCTGATGCTGCGCGTCCGACGACGCGTGATAGGCCTGCAGGATCCGCTGCGCGACCCGCGGATCGGGCCGGGCCACAGGATCGGCGTTCCACTGGCTGACGGCCTGTTCCTCCGCCCTGGCCCGGTCCGGGCCGAAGGTCCCGCGGGCCAGGCTCTCCAGATGCGGCGCGAGTGCCCGCAGGTCCTCCTCGGGCTGGACCATGACGAGCTGCTCGGCAGCCAGGTGCAGGGCCTGCCAGGCCGACTCGATGCTGGTGCCGAACCACCAGTCGCGAAGGCGCCGCTCCGGGTTCCCGGTGGCGATCGCGCGAGCCTGCTGGATCGCCGACAGGATCGTGGCCGCCGGGCCAGGCACCGGTGCCTCGCTGGCCGGCCCGCCGGGCAAGGTGCCGGCCGGGCCGCCCGCCGGCAGCAGGCCCGGGGCCAGCCCGGGGTACCGCGCGTCAGCGCTGACCGCGGCATCAAGCTGGGCCTCGAGCCGGTCAGCCTCGCTGGCGACAGCCACCCGCCAGGAGGGCCGGCCTGGCCGGACGGAGGGCCGGGCCGGGACGTCGGGGGAAATCGTCATGAAGAGACGCTAGAGCACGAATGGCCCGGACATCGGTACTTCGCCAGGCGGAGGCTGCCCGACGCGGCCTCGCGGCAACTCAGGCTGGCTGCCCTCCGGCGCCTGCGGGCCGGACGCCGGCCAGGCCGAGCAGGTCGGCGAGAACGAGGCCGAACGCGCTGACCGCCAGCGTCAGGTGCCCTTCGCCGGGCAGCAGGTGGGCACGCGCGCCCGGGAGATGGCCGGCCAGCCAGGCGCCGTGCGCGTAGGGCACCATCCGGTCCTGGCCGCCCTGCCAGATCGTGATGGGCACGCCGGCGCCGCCGCCGCCGCCGCTGAGGGGAAATCCCCAGTCCCGCACGAACGCCAGGTCGTCGTCCCGCCAGCCCGCGATGCCGCCTGCCAGCGCGGCGCGGAACGAGGCGGCGAGGTACTCGGCGAAGTCGCCGCTGATCGCCGCCTCATCGGCCTCGGAGAGCAGGCCGCCCATCCCCTGCGCCAGGTCCGCCCCGGTGATGCCGCGGAGCGTTTCCGCCTCCGTCTCCAGCAGGCTGGTCAGCGCCGTCTCGCCATCAACCGCGGCGGCGAACTCCTGGACGTTCTCCGGTCCCATGTCGCCGAGCCAGTCCAGTCCCTCGCCCCCCCGGGGCGCGACGCCGGCGATCGACGCGGCGGCGAGGCAGCGGCCCGGCATCAGCGCCGCGCAGGCGAGCGCGTGCGGCCCGCCCCCTGACCAGCCCGCGGTCACGAACGGGCCCGCCTCAAGATGGTCAAGCACCGCGGCCACGTCCGCCGCCGCGTCAGCGATCAGGCGGCCTGGACGCGGGCTCGACCGGCCATAGCCTGGCCGCGCATACATCACCGTGCGGAGGCCGAGCGCCGCGGCGGCATCCGTCATCGGGCTGAAGGTGACCAGCCCGCCCGGGGTTCCGTTGTGGAAGACGAGCGGCAGGCCGTCCAGCGGCCCGCAGGTGAGCACGTCCAGTGTCCTGCCGTCCGCCGTCGGGACGGTGAGCCGGTGTTCTGCCATGGGCTGAGAGTAACGCCGGCGGCGCTCGCCATCGCATGCGCCGCCGGGGTGACTGGCGGCACGGGCACATCGTGGCTGGCAGGCGCATGTGCGGTGGCGAGCCGTTTCCGCCATTCCTCCCGCATTGCGCGTCACGGCACCGCGGAACGGGGACTTCCAAGGTGATCTTGCGGCACGACGAGCCGTTCTCCAGGCGTAGCGTTGGAATCCTGCGAGCCCCGAGGAGACGCTCATGACGCTTCCTGCTGCCGCGGCCGGCAACCGCTTCGCCCAGCGGCTGTTCGCCCCGCTGCCCGCGCGGTATGACCGGCTGGCCGAGATTCTCTCGATGGGCCAGAACGGCCGCTGGCGGCGGGCCATGGTCGATCAGGTGGTGCCGGGGGCCGGCTCGGTGGTGCTCGACGTGGCATCCGGCACCGCGGGCGTCGCCCTGCAGCTCGCCGGGCGGACCACCGCCCGGGTCGTCGGGGTTGACCTGACCGAGCAGATGCTCCGGCAGGGACAGCGCAACGTGGCGGCGGCGGGGCTGCGCGAGCGAGTGCGGCTGGTGGCCGGCCGGGCCGAGCAGCTGCCGTTTCCGGACCGGGCGTTCGACGCGCTCACGTTTACCTACCTGCTGAGGTACGTGCAGGATCCGCAGGCGACGCTGGCCGAGCTGGCCAGGGTGGTCCGGCCCGGCGGCAAGGTCGCCAGCCTCGAGTTCCTCAGCCCGCCCTCGGCCTTCTGGCGGTTCTGGTGGTGGCTGTACACCCGGCTGCTGCTCCCGGTCGGCGGCGCGGTGACCGGCGGCCGCGAGTGGTTCATCGTCGGCCGTTTTCTCGGTCCCAATATCTCCCGGCACTACCGCCGCTATCCCGTCGACTGGACGGTCGAGGCGTGGCGGCGCGCGGGCTTCGAGGACGTCGGCGTCAGGGTCATGAGCCTGGGCGGCGGGCTCGTGATGTGGGGAACCCGTGCAGGTGGCTGACGAGAGCAGCACGGGCCCGGGGAATCCGGTGCCGCCGGGACCGGCCGCCGCCGGGGAGGGCGGCCCGGGCTCGCGTCCCGCCTTCTACGCGGCGCGGCAGGGCGCCTGGCGGGACTGGTGGACGCTGCTGCACCCGCCGTACACGGCGTGGCACCTGTCGTACGTGGTGATCGGCGCGTCGCTGGCGCCGCGAGTCGGGCTGCCGGCGCTGTTCGCCACGCTGATCGCGTTCTTCCTCGCGGTCGGCCTGTCGGCGCACGCGATGGACGAGTTGCAGGGCCGTCCGCTGCGGACCCGGATCCCGGCTGGCGCGCTGATAGCAGTGACGATCGCCGGGCTGGCCGGCGCGGTCGGCCTGGGGATCGCGGGTATCGCCAGGGTCGGCTGGGGCCTCGTCCCGTTCCTGGTGATCGGCCCGGCACTGGTGGTCGCCTATAACGCCGAGCTCTTCGGCGGGCTCATCCACACCGACCTGGGATTCGCGGTCGCCTGGGGCGCGTTCCCCGTCCTGACGGCGTACGTCGCGCAGGCCGGCAGGCTGGCGATCGCCCCGGTCATCGCGGCCGCTGCCGCGCTCGCGCTGTCGGCAGCGCAGCGCCGGCTGAGCACGCCGGCCCGGACCATCAGGCGCCGGACCGTGGCGGTGGAAGGCGTCATGACGCTGTCGACCGGGGAGACAATGGCCATCGACTCGTCGTCGCTGCTCGCCCCGCTGGAGGGCGCTCTCCGGGCGATGTCGTGGGCGATCGTGCTGCTCGCGGCGTCGCTCGCGATCGCCCGGCTGGCCTAGCCCGGCAGCGCTCAGAGCACTTTCTTGCGCTGCAGGTAGCTCAGCGCGCCCCAGCCGAGCGGCACGGGCAGCCAGAACGTCAGCGTGCGGAAGAGCAGCACCGCGCTGATCGCCGTCGCGCCCGGCAGGCCCGCCGCGCTGAGTCCCGCCGAGAGGGCTGCCTCCACGGCGCCGAGGCCGCCGGGCGTCGGCACCAGCGAGCCGACCGCGCTGCCGGTCAGGTAGACGACCGCGATGCTGGTCAGCGGCACCGATCCGCCCAGCGCGCGGACCGAGGCCGCGAGGCACAGGATGTACGCGGTCGTCAGCAGCAGTGCTCCGCCGATGCCCTCGGCAAGCTTGAGCGGCTGCTGGGCCACATCGAGCAGCCGCGGGATCACCTCGCCGAGCATCGGCGCGATCCGGGCCCGCAGCAGCCGCCGGGTCGGCGGGATGGCGACCACGGCCAGCACCGCGACGAGAAGCCCGGCGATGACGTACAGCACCCAGTCGGGCGGCTGGAGTGAGCGTTCATCCGTGGTGCCCGAGATCGCGGCGAAGATCACCAGCAGGCTGATGTGCAGCACGAACGCGACGACCTGGGAGACGCCGACGCTCGCGGCCGAGTCGGCGGCCGAGGCGCCGCTGCGGCGCAGGTAACGGATGTTCAGCGCGGCTCCGCCCACCGCGGCCGGCGTTACCAGGGTGACGAACGAGCCGGCCACCTGGACCAGGAACGTGCGCGTCAGTTTCAGCCGCTCCAGCACGAAGCCGGACAGCGACCAGGCGGCGCCGAGGTAGGTCAGCGCCGACAAGCCGAGCGCGGCGATGGTCCACCGCCAGTTCGCCGACTGCAGCAAGGTGGCAATGTTGACCTTCGCCAGCTGGCCGGCCAGCAGGTAGACGGCGGCAACGCTGGCGATCAGGGTGATCAGCGTCCGCGGCCGGATCCGCTCCAGGTGAATGGGCGCCAGATCGTCGTGCAGGCTGGTGCCCAGCAGGCCTCTCCTGACCGCGGGCAGCACGTCCTTGTGCTGGCGCACGGCTGTCCTGGTGGTGCGCTGCAGGGCGACGGGCTGCAGCAACGGCACCACGGCGGAAAGCTCGGCCGTGGCGACCTTGCTCAGCGCGATATGCGCCGACCGCTCCGGACCGACAAGCAGCGCGAGCTCCGCTATCAGCTGCGCCAGGTCGAGGCGGATCTGCAGGTCGCTCGCTGCCACGTCGCCGTTGCCCAGGCCGAGCAGCATGATGTCGCCGCCGGTGGTGAGCAGCAGCTGCGTCGCGGTCAGCGCGCGGTGCGTGACCCGATGCTGGTGCAGCCTGAGCACCTCATCCCAGACCAGCGCGAGCTGGGCATCGGTCGGGCCGGGACGCAGCTCCGCCAGGGTGGCGCCCGGGTGATGGTCGAAGGCGAAGACGATGGCCTCAGGCCCGGCGCGAACGGCGGCGCGCAGCCTTGGCGTCCTTACGCCGGCGGCGCTGGCCGCGTACGACATGAGAGCGCGCCGCTCCACCAGGCGGTCAAGCGACAGCAGCGCGGCGCGCGACACCTGGGCCTGCAGCCGGAGCGAGCGGTACAGCCGGTAGAGCAGGCCGGCCGCCTGCTGGTCCCGGTCGAAGACGGTGATGTCGAGGTGGCCGCCGCCGCGGATGTCGGCCGCGTACTGGCGGGAGCCGCTTTCCGTCTCCGGCAGGCGCTGCATCCGATCGATACGCCAGCCCGCCGGGGCCAGCGCCAGCGCGATCTCGGCCGCTGACGGGCGTCCCGCCTGATAGCCGCGGACATACCGCACGGCGAGCCCGATCGCCCGCCCGGCCAGCAGCGTGATGGCGAGCGCGAGCACCGTGGTGTGCGAGTCGAGCAGGCCCACCACGGCGTAGGTGCCGATGGTCAGCCACACTGCCGCCTGCCAGCGCGGGCGCCCGCTCAGGCCGATGATCGTGGTGCCTGCCGCGAGGCCGGCCAGGGCGGGATCGAGCGGAGCCAGCCGGCTCACGCCCGGGTGCGCCATGGTGATGGCGTCATAGAACACCTGGGCCGATGAGGTATGCAGCAGGGCATTGACCACCGCCATGACGATGGCGGCCAGGATGCCCGTGGCCACGGCCTCGGCGAGCTGCCGCGGCTGGCGCCGGATGATCTGGCGTGCGGCGAGCGCCACGGGCAGCGCCAGCAGCGCGAGCGGCGCCACCGGGTGCGCGATCGCGAGCAGCGGGCCCGGCAAGTGCCCGCTGCCCTCGACGATGTCCTGCTCGGCGCCGGTGGTCGCGGCACGCGCCACCAGGCCGATGCCGGCCACCAGGACGATCTCGATCCCGTCGGCGATGAGCCGGAGCAGGTCGATCGGCCGCCGGACGCGGCCCACCATGTGGTCCTCGACGCGGATGCCGGGAACTGGCCCCGGACCGGCCAGGCCAAGCATCGCGCGCCCGGCCTCCGCAAGGCCAGTATCCGCCGGGCCAGCGCCGCCGTCCGCCAGGCCAGCGGCGGCCGCGCCGGCATTGGCCACGGCAGGATCCGCCGCGCCGGCATTGGCCACGGCAGGATCCGCCAGGCCGGGATCCGCCACGACACGATCGGCCAGGCCGGGATCCGCCGGGCCGTGATCGGCCAGGCCGGGATCCGCCGGGCTGTGATCGGCCAGGCGGGGATCCGCCGGGCCGGCCTGGTCCGCGCGGCCGTCCGGCGGCGGATCGTCCCTCCGCACCGTCACATCACGATCGTGCCATCTGGCTGAGCACGTTCAATGGCCGACTGGCGGTAGCAACCGGACCGGTATCTCGCGGAAGGTGTACGAGCAGTCAGAAGGGGCCTAGCATTCGCACGTGCCGATGGTCCTCGGAGTCGCCAAGCGCGTGCTCGTCGGCCGGCCCGTGCAGAGCGACCGGCTGGGCCACACCCTGCTGCCTAAGCGGATCGCGCTCCCCGTCTTTGCCAGTGATGCCCTGTCCTCCGTGGCGTATGCCACGGAGGAGATCCTGCTGGTCCTGTCGGCCGGCGGGCTGGCACTCTTCAGCTACACGCCGTGGATCGCGCTCGCCGTCGGGGTGCTGATGCTCGTGGTCGTGGCCTCCTACCGGCAGAACGTGCACGCCTATCCGTCCGGCGGCGGCGACTACGAGGTCGCCAGCACCAACCTCGGGCAGCGCGTCGGTCTCGTGGTGGCCAGTGCGCTCATGGTCGACTACACCCTCACGGTCGCCGTGTCGGTCTCGTCCGGGGTAGCCAATCTCGCGTCAGCCTTCCCCGGGCTTGACGCGCACGTGACGCTGATCGCCGTGCTCGTGGTAGCCCTGATCGCCCTGATGAACCTGCGCGGCGTGCGGGAGTCGGGCACGGCGTTCGCGATCCCGACCTACTGCTTCGTCGGTGCCGTGGCGCTGCTGATCTGCTGGGGAGCGTTCCGGCTGGGCACGGGACACCAGCTGCGCGCCGAGAGCGCCGGATACCGGATCAGGAACGCGCACGAGTTCACTGGCCTGGCGCTGATCTTCCTGTTCCTGCGCGCCTTCTCATCCGGCTGCACGGCCCTGACCGGGGTCGAGGCGATCAGTAACGGGGTACCCGCGTTCCGCAAGCCGAAGAGCAAGAACGCCGCGACCACGCTGGCCCTGCTCGGCGTCATCGCCGTGTCGATGTTCGCCGGCGTCACCGCCCTGGCCCTGATCAGCCATGTGCACGTCTGCCAGCCCGCGCGGCTCTGCCTGCCCGCGGGCCAGGTGCAGCGCACCGTCATCGCGCAGGTCGGGCGCGCCGTCTTCGGTGACTCATCCCCGCTGTTCTACTTTCTGCAGCTGGTGACCGCGCTGATCCTGGTGCTGGCGGCGAATACCGCCTTCAACGGCTTCCCTGTGCTGGCGTCGATCCTGTCCCGCGACGGCTTCCTGCCGCGCCAGCTGCACACCCGCGGCGACCGGCTCGCGTTCAGCAACGGGATCCTGCTGCTGTCCGGCTTCGCGATCCTGCTGATCGTGATCTTCCAGGCCTCGCCGACCCGGCTGATCCAGCTCTACATCATCGGCGTCTTCGTGTCGTTCGTCTGCAGCCAGACCGGCATGATCCGGCACTGGAACCGGCTGCTGCGCGGCACCACCGACGCGCGCGCCCGGCTGCACATGTTCCGGTCCCGGACGATCAACACGATTGGCGCCTGCTTCACGGCCGTCGTGCTGGTCATCGTGCTGTTCTCCAAGTTCGCCAGCGGCGCCTGGATCGTCGTCGTGGCGATGCCGGTGATCTGGCTGACCATGCGCGGCATCCACCGGCACTACGCCGACGTGGCGCTCGAGCTGGTGCCGCCGAAGGACGTGCCGGTCACCCTGCCGGCCAGCAACCGGGCCATCGTCCTGGTGTCGAAGCTGCACCTGCCGACGCTGCGGGCGCTGGCCTACGCGCAGGCGACCAGGCCCAGCCGGCTGGAGGCGATCACGATCGAGGTCGACGAGGCAGAGACGCTACGTCTGATCCAGGAATGGGATAACAGCGGCCTGGCGGTACCGCTCACCGTGATCGCCTCGCCCTACCGGGAGATCACCCGCCCGGTGATGGCATACGTCAAGCGGCTGCGCAGGGAGAGTCCCCGCGACATCGTGACGGTCTATATCCCCGAGTACGTGCTCGGCCACTGGTGGGAGCAGCTGCTGCACAACCAGACGGCACTGCGGCTCAAGACGAGGCTGCTGCAGCAGCGCGGCGTGGTCGTCGCCAGCGTGCCGTACCAGCTCAGCTCGGCGACCAGGCAGCATCCGACGGGCGGGCTGACGGAGCCGCCGCCGCCGGCCTGGCTGCCCGGCGGCCAGGCCGGCGGCCAGGTCAGCGGGCCGGACGGACGGCCGGCGCCCGCACTGCGGATCACGCCATTGTCCGGGCTGCGGCGGCTCACGGCCGGCCGCGATCAGCTGCATGCCGAGGAACTGCAGGAGGAGATCAACGCGGTGAGCGCGAAGCAGATCGCCGACTGCGCCGACCGGGAGATGATTGACGTCGCCGGCACGCTGCGGACGGTGACACTGCGGCCGCGGGGACCGAGCCTGACCATGGAGGCCGATCTGTGGGACGGCAGCGGGCACATCACCCTTGTCTGGCTGGGCAGGCGCGACATTCCCGGTATCAGGCCGGGCCGCAGCATCGTCGTGCACGGGCGCGCCGCGAGGATCCGGGGCGATCTCACGATCTACAACCCGGCCTACGAGCTGCGCTCCTCAGGCACTGACTGACCTGCTCTTCTCCGCGCCGGTAAAGCGGTAGCCCATCCCGGGCTCGGTGAGCAGGTAGCGCGGCCTCGACGGGTCAGGTTCCAGCTTCCTGCGCAGGTGCGCGACGTAAACCCTGAGGTAGTTGCCCTCGGTCTGGTATTGCGGGCCCCACACCTCCTGGAGCAGCTGGCGCTGGGTCACCAGCCGGTCGCGGTGCCGGACGAGTACCTCGAGCAGCTGCCACTCGGTCGGGGTGAGCCGCACGTCGCGGCCGTCCCTGGTGACGCGCTTGTCGGCGAGATCGACAGTGAAGTCCGCGGTGACCACGACAGGCTCATCCGGCGCCCGGGAAGCCCGGCGCGCGGCGGCGCGCAGCCTGGCGAGCAGCTCGTCCATCCCGAATGGCTTGGTGACGTAGTCATCGGCGCCCGCGTCGAGTGCGGCCACTTTCTGGCTCTCCTGGCCCCAGGCCGACAGCACGATAATCGGCGTTGACGTCCAGCCACGGACTCCCGTGATGACCTCCGTGCCGTCCATATCCGGCAGGCCCAGGTCGAGTATCAGCACGTCGGGGTGGTCCCGGGCCATCGCGGCCAGGCCCGAGGCGCCATCGGCCGCTGTGCTGACCTCGTAGCCGCGCGCCGCCAGGTTGATCTGCAGCGCCCGCAGGATCGGTGCCTCGTCGTCGATCACAAGGACGCGGGTCACGACTCTGCCGCCAGCGCGGCGCTCGCGGACCGGGTCGCGACCGGCAGCGTCAGCCGCATCGTCAGGCCGCCGCCATCGGTGTCGGCAGCGGCCACCGAGCCTCCCATCGTGTCAGCGAAGCCCTTGACGACGGCCAGGCCGAGCCCGACTCCCGTGCCGGTGTTCCGGGCCCTGAGCCGCTCGAACGGCTCGAACATGCGCGGCTTGAGATCGTCCGGGACACCCGGGCCGTGGTCCACGACATCCAGGATCACCGTCTCGCCCGACTGCCGGGCGTACAGGGCAGGCGGCCTGCCGGGCGGGGAGTACGCGAGGGCGTTGGCGAAGAGGTTGGCCAGCACCCGCTCGAGCAGGCCCGGATCCGTGCGCACGAGCGGCAGCCCGTCGGGCACGGCCAGCTGCACGGTCAGGCCGGCGTCGAGGCCCCGCAGCGCGACCGGCGCCACCTCGTCGATCGCTGTCGGCCGCAGGAACGGCTGCAGCGAGCCGGCCGACAGGCGGCTCATGTCGAGCAGGTTGCCGATGAGGGCGTCCAGGCGGTCCGCTGACTGCTCGATGGTGGCGAGCAGGGCGGCCTCGTCGTCGGCCGTCCATTGCACGTCCGTCTGGCGCAGCGTGCTGACACTGGCCTTGATCGAGGCCAGCGGAGTACGCAGATCGTGGCTGACGGCGGCCAGCAGCGCGGTGCGCATCCTGTTGCCCTCGGCCAGCGCCTCCGCCTGCGCCGCCTGCGTCCGGAACCGGTCCCTGTCCAGCGCCGCCGCTGCCTGCGCGGCGAATCCGTCCAGCATCCGCGCGCTGAGCGGCCGGGTCTGCCCGGCGATCAGCAAGGCGAGGCCGGGCCGCACCTCAACCCGGGTCACCGCGGCGGACTCCGGCGCCGTCCCGCGCGCGGAAATCCTGACCCACTGGTCACGGACCTGCTCGACAAGCTCGGCTCGGCCCTGCCGGGTGCTGGTCAGGTGCTCAAGAACCGCCGCCGGGGTGTCAGCCCCGCCGAGTACAGTCTGCGCGAGCGTCAGCAGCGACGCGGCGTCCTCGCTGCTGCGGGCGGCCTGGATCGCCCGGCGCGCGGCGAGGTGCACGACGCTGCTGACGGTCACCGCCACGGTGACGAAGAGCATCAGCGCCAGCAGGCTCCGCGGCTCGGCGATCGTGAGCGTATGCAGCGGCCTGGTGAAGTACCAGTTGAGCAGCAGGCTGGCGGTGACCGCGGCGAGCACCGCGGGCCAGAAGCCCCCGACGACCGCGATCGCGACCACGGCGACCAGGTAGATCAGCAGGTCGTCGGCAAGGCTCAGATCCGGCCGGCCGGCTACCAGCGCCGCGGTCAGCAGGGGCAGCCCGGCGGCCAGCAGGACGCCGGCCAGCCGCCGCCGGACGTCGATCCCGCCGGACAGGTTCAGCAGCCCTCGGCGCGGCAGGTCCTCGTGCCGCGCGTCATGCCGGTCCTCGTGCTGCGCGTCATGCTGCCGTGCGTCATGCTGCCGTGCGGCGGGCGGCGGGCCATCCTGTCGCGGCGCGGATTCCGGCATGCCGTCACGCCGCGCGGCGGGCTCCCCGGCCGGAATGCCGGGATCCCCGCCGCCCGCGGGCAGGGCATCGCCAGGTACGTCCACAATCCACAGTGTGTACGACGAAGCGACGCGCCGCACTAGCAGGCCGATGCCGGCTCCGGCGACGGCGCAGGCGGCCATCACCGCCACCGCCCGCACGGCCAGCGGCCCGGTCGTCCGCAGCTGCCCATACGGCGGCCCGGCGAACCCGACGGCGGTGAGCCAGCCGATGGCGCCCAGCAGCGGCGCCACGGCAGGCTCCGCGATCATGGATCCGGCCGCCACGACGACGGCGGCGAGCGCGAGCACCGCGCCGGCCGGGAGGCGGCCATGCAGCGCCGCGGCGGTGGCGCCGATCAAGAGCAGCGCGGCGAAGCCGGCCGGCAGCGCGAACGGCGCAGCGAGCCCGCGGCGCCTGGGTGAGCCGCTTGTGGCAGATGAGCTGCTCGTGGCAGATGAGCTGCCGGTGCTGAGTGAGCCATTCGTGGCAGATGAGCTGTCCATGCCGGGTGAGCTGCCGGTGCCGAGTGAGCCATTCGTGGCGGGTGAGCTGCTCGTGCCGGGTTCGCTGTCCATGTCAGTGCCAGTTGACCGCGCGGCGGCCGGTCCGCTGGCGATCTTGACGCGTTCTTAACGCCGCCCTAACCGGTCTTGACGCGCCGTTAGCGCCCGTCCCGCCCGCGGGCCCGCGGGCGGCCGCGGGCCAGTCGCGGATCAGGCTCGTGACCTCGTCTGCGGTGACACGGCGCTGCGCATGAGCTCCTGATACAGCGCGGCCGTGTCGGGATGAGGCTCGCCGGCCGGGGCGATGTCGGCGATCACGCCCAGGCAGTGATTCCAGGCCTCGCGAACCCCGGACAGGTTGCCTGCCACGTGCTCGGCGCGCATCAGGGCCCGCCATAGCTGCTCGGCGGCGACGTCGCCCGCCAGCCCGGCCCGGGCGGCGCGGGCCGATGCTGACGCGTCTCCGGCATCGAGTTCCAGCGCGGCGAGCATCTCGGCGACGTCCACGATCTGCGCGCGCACGGTTTCCACGAACGCCAGGTCGAGCCACCAGTGGTAACAGTCGCTGAACGGCTGGCCGCGGACAAGCGCCAGCGCATCCCGCAGGTCACCGCGGTCCCTGGCGGCCAGGCCGCGCTCGGCGAGTGAGCTGAAATCCGCCCAGTCGAGGCACGCGTCCGGGTGCAGCGAGTACTGCCCGCCGCCCAGGTGGACAATCCACTCCGCGCCGCCAGGGGCTTGCCCGAGCTGGCGGCGGGTCCGCGCGATCAGCTGGCGGAGTGAGTCACTCGGCTTGGGATGATCCGGATCCGCGCCGAGCAGGTAGCCGAGCTGGGGATTGGACAGGCCGACGGCCCCGTTCAGCGCGAGCGCCAGGATCAGCTGGCTCTGCGCAGGAAGAAGCGCCCCGGAGGCACCGTTAATCGTGAAGGACCCGAGGATCCCGATCCGGAGCATTCCAGCGGGCGCCCGGACGGCCGCGGGCTCGCGCGCGCCGCCAGGGCCGGCCGCCGCCTGCCGCGGGCCGGTGATGACGCCCAGTTCCGGCTGCTGGCCTGGCTGACCGCGGGTGGCGGGCGTCTGGTAGTCATCCAGTCCGGTTGGCCGTGCCGGGTCGCCGGAGACGGCGGACAGCGGGTAGTCGTCCAGGCCGGCCTGGCCCGGGCCAGCGAACGGGCCGGGCAGCGGGTCGCCGTCGAGCGCGGGCCCGTCCTCGCTGAGCGGGTCTGCCGGATCATCGGCCAGCACGGGTCCCTCGTCAGCGGGCGGCTCAGCCGCCGGATCCTCGCCGAGGCCGAGCAGCGGCGCTGCGTCCGGCTGCTGCGCCCAGCGGGGAGAACACGTTTCCGCCCAGCCCGGAGAATCCAGGGCCGCGGCCCAGCTGGAGCCGTCGTACGGAGGGAAATCGGGGGCCACGTCACCCGGATCCAGGGCGGTCTCGAACAGGCTGACGATCGAGCGGTAGTCCTGGTCGGTCAGCGCCTGCGGCCTGACCTCGAGCTGCATCGGGAAGATCTGCGCGACGGTCCCGCCGGGCCGGTCCGGATCGGCGGAGAGCAGGAAGCTGGCGGGCGCGGCGGACCCGTCAGGATCGCCGTCGCCGCCAGCCACCAGCGCGGCGATGCCCCCTGGCTCGCTGGCGATGTCGGCCAGGAAGGACAGCTGCGCGGCCGTCGGGGCGACCCGGCTGACCAGCAGGGAAAGCGCCCAGTCCTCGTCGTCGGGCTCGGCGATGCGACGGTAGCGGACATCAGCGGTGCCGCCGTCGCCGAGCCTGCGCGCGACGGTAACGGCCCTGGCTGCCAGCAGGTCCAGCGCCTCGTCAAGGTTGTCGCAGGTCGTCGCCCGGCCGCCGGCCGCCTCCAGCTCGCTGTATCCGCAGATGATGAGGTTGTACCAGCCGGCCAGCTCGCTCGTGGCCAGCTCCGCGGCGGCCGCCGCCATGACCCGGCTGACCAGCCGCGGCGGGCCCTCCACAGTGGTGACCCGCAGATGTTCAAGGTCAATCAGCAGGTATCCGCCCGCGTCGTCGGTGATCCCCGCGGTGAACAGGCCGGGCAGCAGGTCACCGCGCGCGACCTGCTGCCCGCCGTCCAGCGGCGGCGCCCCGGCAGGCAATGCGAGGTGCCAGGCCATCCCCTGGCGCCCGCCCGGCACGCTGAAAGGCGGCGGCGGCGGCTCGCTGGCCGGGGCGGCCAGCAGCAGCTCCATGGCGGACGGCGTGAGGTGAATGCCCGCGATGGCCGGCAGCTGCTGGCCATCGGCCGCGAGACGCGAGCCCAGCCCGCCGAGTGCCGCCCGCAGGGCGGTCGCCTGCTGCGGCGGACTGACGCTGCGGAGCCGCCGTTCCGCCTGCATGACGGGCGCGCTGGCGGGCATCGGTATCCTCCGCCCTGGCCGCCTGGCCTGCCGCTGGCGATGGCGCATCCGGGCGACCGAGACCATGACGCCGCCCGCCAGCATGCCAGCGGCGAACACCGCGATCGGCGGGAGTTCCTCCTGCTGGGTCAGCGGCGGCGGGTCGGCCGCCACGTGACTGGCCGGCGCGCCGGAGCCTGCCGGACCGGATGCCAGCTGCCCGCCGGGACGGGCCGGGCCGGTGGCCGCATGGGCAGGCCCGGCCGGGCTCGCGGCCCGGTGCGGACGGCTGAAACGGGGATCCCTGGACGGATGCGAAGGATGACTGGCGGGCTGGTCGGGCGGTGCCGGTGACGCGGGGCTCGCGGTAGCGGGCAGCTGCAGGACCCAGCCAGGCCAGATCATGGCCGGATCGCTGAACACCTGACCCCCGCCCATCGCGTGCCCGAGGTTGAGGCTGACGATCTCGGGATACCGGTCGCCGTCGCCGAGGTAGCGCTGGGCTATCGTCCACAGGCACTCACCCGGGCGGACGACCACCGCCTGATACGAAGCCATGCTCATCACCTGCGGGACTGCTGGCGGACTGGCGGGCTGATCCCCGGCGAGGCTGATCACCCGCGGGCTGGCTGACTGGCCGGCGCCGCCCTCGCTCAGCGGGGCCTGGGCGTGGCGACCCGGCGGGTGAACGGCGGGCACGGTGGTCATCACGACGGGGGCGCTCGGCGTCGCCGCGAGCATCGCGGTCGCCGGGCTGGTGAACGTCAGGGCGGCGAGGGCGACCAGCTGGCCGGCCATGTTCTGCAGGCCGCCCAGCCTGAGTCGCGGTGCCTGCCGCCCGCGAATCGCCGCCATGATCTCGGTGACCACCGCCAGGCTGAACAGCGCCCACGCGACCCAGCTGACGTCCCGGACGGCGGCGAGGAACACCGAGCCGGTGTCCCTGCGGAGCAGGGCGGCCGTCACCTGGTGCGCGGACGGCACCCGGTGCGGGAGCGGGCTGCCGCCGAACCGGTACAGCACGACGGGCAATCCGACCACCAGCAGGAGCAGCGTGAACAGGGCGGCAATCCCGCGAGCCGCCGCGGCCGCCCGCCGGCCGGTCATGCGGCCGGCCCTTTCCCCGCGGTCACCAGCGACGCCGTGGCCGAGCCGGTCGAGCTCATGGAGTCAATCCCGATGATCGAAAGGACGCTGGTCGGCTCGGTGACCGTGACCGTGACGCGGATGGACTCCAGGCCGCGGGCGGCCACGGTGCCCTGGAAGCCGGCCGCGGCCAGGTAGGCGCGTGCCGCCGCGATCGCCTGGCCCTGGTCAACGACGAATCTCCCGGTCGAGTAGGCCACGGACTCATTCACCATTCCCGCTCCCGCGCGGGCCGCCTCCTGCGCGGCGGCGTCCGCGTTCTCGGCCGCCCTCAGCTTGGCGCCGCCGTCGATGACGATTCCGGCCAGGGCGATGATCGCGACGGACAGGGCGACCAGCATCAGGGTGATCGAGCCGCGCTCGCGGTTGCCCGGCCCGGCCCGGCCCGGCCGGCTCATCCGCCACCTCCTCCGATCAGGTGCATCCAGTGCTGCTGCCCGGCCCGATTGTGCGGGATCGGCTGTGACGGTGGCTGTGACATTCACTTCGGCTCTCACCTCGGCTGTCACCTCGCCCGGAAGGGATCGAGCGGCGACGTGAATCTCGCGATCAGCGTCCGGCTTCCTGGCATTCCAGGGACGAGCAGGTCAGACAGCGAGACCCGGCAGGCCACCCGGGCCGAGACATGGGCGGGCAGGCCGACCGGGACCCCGAAGCCGGACAGGTTGACCGTCACCACCGGCGCGCAGTCGATGGAGTCCTGGGCGAGCGCGGACCGGGCGCTGGCCAGCGCCGCGGCCCGGGCCGCACCAGGGGTCCGGGCGATGGACGCCTGCCGCGCGGCGTCACGGGCGGCCGCGTCCACCGATCCCTGCGCGATCGACGTCCGCCCGGCCGCGATCAGCAGCCCGAGCAGGAACAGTATGACGGGTGCCAGCACGACGAGTTCGAGCGCCGCGTTGCCGTCGTCCGGGCCGGTCCGGCCAGGTCTCATGGTTCGCTCCCTGCTGCTCACGGCGCGGTGAACTGCTCGACCGGCGCCCGCGCCACCTGCCGGACCTTGATCACCAGGCCGGGCACCAGCGACGGCGCCCGGCCGGTCACCGTGATCTGCACGGTGCCGGCGCTGCTTCCCGATGTCGTGGCGGCCGGCCCGAGCAGGTAGCCCGGGGCCGCCGAGCGGGCGAACCCGAGAGCCGCCCGCTGGCCGGCGCCTGCCGGGGCATCAAGCACCCGCGCGGCGTCGGCCCCCTGGCGTGCGGCGGCCAGGGCCGCCTGCCTGGCCAGGTACCACAGGGACGTCTGCACGATGACCATCACCGCCGCCATGAACACCGGCACGATGATCACGTAACTCAGGGTCAGGGCACCGGCGTCGCCGCGGCCACGCCTCCGGTATCGCGTTGCGCGCATCCTCAGGGAATCTTCGCCTCGTATTTCTTGATATCGGCGGTAAAGACCAGGCCGGCGGCGACGGCCGCGACCACGAGAATGCCGGCGATCACGATCCACTCCAGCGTGATCGCGCCCGACTCCGGCCGCCCGTCACGGGCGGCGCTGGCACGCACGCGGGCACGGAGCAGCAGGTAGCTGACAACGTTCCATAGCGGGTTCTGCATCGAGGCCTCCTCAGGCCGGGGCGGGACTACCCCGCTCCCAGGGTGCGGTAGACAACCGGGAAGATCATGAGCAGCAGGAAGCCGGCCCCCAGCAGGGCGATCGGGATCACCATCGTGGTGCCCCGCGATCCTGCTCTCGCGCGGTCGGCGGCCAGGGCCTGGGCGCGCATCGACGCCGCGCGCGCGGTCAGCGTCTCGATGATCCGCGCGCCCTCCTGGCCGGCCACCCCGGCGATGTCGGCCAGGTCGGCGAGCTCGCTGACGCCGGTCTCGCTGGCCAGGCTGGCCAGGCCGGCCCAGGGGGCCACGCCCGCCTTGCGCGCCTCGTCAAGGGCGGCGGCGATTCGCTGGAACGCCCAGCCGCCGCCGAGCCCGGCCGCGGCCTCGAGCGCCTCGGTCGGTGCGGCGCCGGCCCCGCGCTCGAGCGCCACGAGATCGAGATAACTGGTGAGCGCGTGCCGGAAATCGGCTCGTTTCTCGGCCGCGTTAACCCTGGTGACCAGATCCGGGGCGAAGAACAGGGCCGCGCCGAACGCCAGCGAGGCCGCCACGGGCAGCGCCCATGGCAGGCGGCCGCCCGCGAGCGCCACGAGCCCGGCCGCGAGGGGCACCGCGGCGAGGCCAACCGCCCCGCAGCCGATCTTGCTGGCGATCCACGTGTCGCGGTCCTGGCCGAGCATGGCGAGATCCTGGCGCGGCACCGGCAGCCACGGCATCGCCTCGGCCAGCCGCCGGGCGAGCTGCCGCGGCGGGGCCGCGCCGCCAGCCGCGGCGGGGCCCGGGTCCAGCCGGGCCAGCGCGGCGTCCAGGCTCGCGCCCGCCGGCAGGATCTCCCGGACCAGGAGGAAGACGCCCAGGCCGGCGATGACTCCGGCGGCCAGTACCCACAGGTTCACCGTTGCCTCCCGCCGCCAGCCGAGGCCGCCTGCGGGCGGCCGGCAAAGGGGACCGTCGCGGGAGGGTCGAGGAACCTGCCGGGAGCCGGCAGGCTGCCCAGCCGGTGCAGCCAGGTCAGCGCGGCCGCGTACATAACGGCGACCAGGGCGAGCACCACCTGGCCGGCCGCAGTCCCGAAGGGCGCGGAGTACGCCCGGTTCAGGATGGCGAAGACGGTGAAGCCGCAGACGAAGATCGTGATCCACTTGACCGTCGTCCGGTGCTGCGCTCGTTCCGCCTCGATCTCCCTGCGCGCGGCGACATCCCGGCTGAGCATCTCGGCGAGCGCGCTGAGCACCGCGTGCGTTCCTGCGCCGCGGCGGCTGGTCGCGATGATGAGCGCGGCGGCGATGCGATCGCCTGCCGGATCGTCGATCTCGGCGGCGAAGGACCGCAGCGCGGCCTCGGTGCCCGCGCGGGCGGCCAGCCGTCGGGCAAGCGCGCCGACCTGCCGGGCGATGGCGGCGGGGGCGGTGCGGGCGCTCGCCTCCAGCGCGTCTTCCAGGCCCCGGCTGGCGGTCAGCATGTCGGCAAGCCGCCGCGCCCATTGCTCCAGCGCCTCCAGCGTCTCGGTCCGGCGCCGCTGTTGCCTGGTCGAGGTGAGCTTGGGCAGGAAGATCGCCGCGGCGGAGGCGGCGATGGCCGCCACCGGCCATCGGGTGATCGCGAGGACCGCCAGGAACGCCACGACGGCGAGCAGCCAGCGCCGCCCGGACGCGGCCGGCCCGATGGCCCGCCGCAGGCGCGGTCCTGGCGGCGTGCCCGGCGCCGGGGCGCGCCTGGTGAGCTCGCTGGCCAGCAGCACGAGCCCGGCCGCGACGAGGGCTCCGCCGAGAGCGGCGATGACGGTCACCGCCAGCCCTCCGCCCTGGCGATGACGCGCGGCTGGTCAAGCACGGCGGCCGGGAGGCCGGCCGCCTGCAGCCTGGCCAGCAGCCGCGGTGACGGGGTGTGCGCCACGACCGCCACACCGCCCGGCCCCTCGGGCAGGAAGAGCCTGTTGACCGACGGGCGCTCGGTGTCGCCCGGCGGCATCACCTCGAGGATTTCGGACACGTACCGTACGGTCCGCCTGCCGTCGTACCGCTTGCGGACGTGCACGATCAGGTCAACGGCCATCCCGACGAGCACGTGGATGGCGCGCTCGGCGAGGGCCAGGCCACCACGCAGGCTGAGGATCAGGATGCGGTCGAATGCCTCGGCTGGCGAGTTGGCGTGCAGCGTGCACATGGACCCGTCCTGGCCCGAGTTCATCGCCTCCAGCATCGGCATGATCTCGGACCGCCGGACCTCGCCGACCAGGATTCGCTGCGGGTTGTGCCGGAGCGCGTGCGCGACCAGGTCATGCAGCGTGATCGCGCCGACGCCCTCGGAGTTCGGCTCCCTGGCCTCGAACGCGATCACGTCCGGGTGGCCGGGCAGGTCGTGCAGGAAGAGCTCGTACTCGGACTCCAGGGTGGCGACCCGCTCACCTGGCGGGATCTCGGCGGCCAGGGCGCGCAGCAGGGTGGTCTTCCCGGCGCTGACGCCGCCGGTCACGATGATGTTGCAGCGGCTCCTGACCGCGGCGGACAGGAACGCGGCCAGCGCCGGGTCGATCGTGCCGAGCTCCACCAGGCTCACCAGGGTCACGTCGAGATGACCATGCCGGCGCAGCGACACGCATGGCCTGGGCGTTACCGACATGGTGGCGGTCATCCTGGCTCCGCCGGTGAGCGCGACGTTGACCAGCGGGGTGCCGGCGGAGAAATCCCGCGCGGTCTGGCCGCCGCGGGCCGCCCAGTTGCGGATCATCTCGATCAGCGCCTCGTCACTGGCGGCGACGGGCGGTGCCATCACCCGCTCCCCGGTGGCGTAGGTGACCCATACCTGGTCGCATCCGTTGATGTCGACGTTCTCCACGGCCGGATCCCGCAGGTAGCCGGCCAGCGGCCCGAGGCCGTACCGCTGGTCGTAGACGGCCTGGGCGAGTGCCTCCCGGTCGGCCGGCGACGGGACGGGGGCACCTGCCCTGACCTGCCGCTCCGCCCAGGCCCTGGCGGCGTCGCGGATCAGCGGAAGGATCGCCTCGGGCGGCGCGCCGTCCTCGAGCCGGCTGGCGACCAGGGCGTGTATCTCGGCGACGCCCCGCTGCCAGCGAGTGCCGGCCTGGCCGCCGCCCGGGTCCGGCGACGCAGCGGGCGCCGCCTGCGCCCGGCGGGGCGCCGCCGCCTCTCCGGCCGGTTGCGGCGGCCACCTCAGCTCGGTCATGGTCCCCGTCCGTGGGCCGGCCGGGTACCGGATGCCGCGGGGGCCGGTTCAGGCGCGGCCGCGGTGGTCATTCCGCGCAGCGTCCGGCCGGTTACCGTCGCGGCCCGGAGCAGCGGCCGCGCGGGCAGGCTCCGGCGGCTGCCCGCGCCGTCCGAGAGCACTCCGGCGGTCTTGCGGTCATCCGGCAGCGTGCCCGTCAGTGGCACGCTGAGTGCCTTGGCGACCTCGCGGGAAGAGTGGGTGCCTTCTCCGACCAGCAGCAGCGTGACGCGGTCCAGGCCGTTAAGGATCTGGGCGAGCATCTCGATCCGCGGCCGGGCCCTGGCAACCTGCCGCAGTGACGGGCGCAATACCAGCACGATGGCGCTCGCGGCGCGCAGCACGGCAAGCTGGGCCGGCCCGGCGTCAAGGCGGCCGCAGTCGGCGATCACGTCGGCCGGGAGTGATGCGAACGTCGAGGCGAGCGCGGGCCAGGCGGGCGCCAGTCCCGCCCCCTGCCGGGGATCGGAGATGCCGGCCAGCAGCAGCCGCTGGCGGGCGTCGTCGAGCTCGATCAGCTGCGGCCATAGCGCGCTGGCGGCGATGTCCGGGCCGCGGGCCGCTTCGAACGCCAGGCTCAGCAGGCCGCGGGTGGCCGGCACATGGCCGGCGAAGAGCCCGGCCAGGATGTCGCCGCCGCTGGGGTCGCATTCGGCCAGGATGACCTGGGACGGCCAGCCGAGCGCGAGGGCGAGCGCCGATGTCGTCACCCCGGGTGATCCGCCCGCCGACACGAGCGCGTAGAGCGCCATCAGGGACTCCGCCGGGTGACGATGAGCGCTATCTGGCCGGTCGAGGCCTGCTTCACCAGCGCCGTGCCCGACGCGGTGGGCACGAGCAGGTCGACGACATCGAAGCCGTCCCCGTCGGGGACCGTGCTGACCTTCTCCACGACTCCGGCCACCGGCTGGATGAGCGCGGCCGGGCCGGTCGCGGTGCCGGCCTGCCCCTGCGCCCCTGGCGTGGGGACCGCTAGTACCTGATCGCCAGGGAACAGCCCGCTGGCGGGCAGCGTGGACGGCCGGACGGGAACGGGCACGAGCACCTGGCCGGCGGCCGGCGGCTGCGCCGTGGTGAGCTCCGAGGCGGCGAGCAGCGTTCCCGGTCGCAGCGAGGTGGCAGCGACCTGGCCGATCACCTGCGGTAGCTGCCGACCCGGGATTACCTGGACGCCGGGGCCCGCGGCGACGGTCGTGGTCGCCACGTCGGCGGACGTTATCACCGCGCCGGCCGGCACGGCGGTCGTCACGAGCACCACCGGTACCTGGTGGTTCGCCCGCTGGTAGAGGCCCGCGCTGACCAGGATCCCGGCACCGACCAGCGCTACGGCCAGCGCGATCATCGCCGGCCTGCGGCGCCGGGGCAGGCCGCGCAGCTGACCGGGCCGCGCCGCCGGCCCGCCGTTGGGCGGCAGTTCCGGCTCCGGATGGTAGGCGGTGCCGAAGCCGGGGACCGGATGGCCAGCGCTCACTGGCCCCCTCCCGTCACCAGCGCCTGCCCCTCGGTCACCCGCACCCGGAAGCGGGCGGTCTCCCGCAGCGGCGGGTTCACCGCGCCGCCGGCTCCGCCCGAGCCGGTCCATGTCGCGGTCCAGGTCACCGTCACCGAGGTCCGGTAGGCGCCGCCCGGCTGGAGCGCTGAGGACTGGGCGTAGACGTAGGAGCAGGCGGTGTGCTGCGCGCTGGCCGGGAGCTTCGGGTTGTAGGCGGTTCCCGGGCCGTCGCACGAGACGTCGGGAAGGCCGCCGCCCGGCTGGATCGTCATCGTGCCCGGCACCGCGGTCACCTGGGCCCAGACCGGGCCCACCGATACCCTCGCCGTGACCGGATGCCACTCGCGGGCAGGCAGCCACACCCACTCGGGCAGCTCGACCAGGCCGGCCCGCCCGCGCGGCGGCGCGGTGACCGGCGCGGGAAGAGGCACGGACAGGTCTGCCAGCGCCCATTGCAGTAGCTCCTGCGGGGTGACGCCGGGATTGGCGTCCGTCGCCGTGGTGGGCACGAGGACCAGGCCCGCCTGCTCGGTTACCTGGCAGGAGATCCACATCCACTTCTCGCCCTTGGGCGCGGGATAGGGGTCGGGGTAGCCAGCCGGAAGCGGGGAGAGCTTGCAGACATCGCCGGTACCGCCGCCGCCGCCCCCGCCGGGGCCGCCCGGACCGGTGCCGCCGTTATTGCAGGTGACCTGCCATCCGGTCGGGGTCCGGACCACGCGGCAGCCCGGCGGCGGGGTGGGGCTCGCCGCCGCGGGTGGCACCGCCTGGAGGATGACGACGGCAGCGGTGACCGCGGCCAGGACGAGGTATCTCAGGGATCGCATGGCGCCACCACCGGGACGATGTTGCTGACGAGCCAGCTGCGGCCTTGCCGGACGAGGCTGGCGTAGTAGTTAGCCCGCGCGCTGCCGAAGCTGAGCGGGAAGGCCCGGCCGGTGCGCTCGTCCTTGAGGCCGGCATGACTGAGGTCAACGCAGTCGTGGACGGTCGCGCTGTCCTTGCCGACGGTCACGCTGATGATGTGCAAGACCGGGCTGCCGTCGTCGACCGCGTGCATGGCCCAGTCCCGCCTGAGCACGGCGATCAGCCCGGGAATCGCCGCGGCCGGCGCGTAGCCGGCCAGAATCCGGCGCGCCCGGCGCGCGTCGCCGGAATTCACGGCCTCGCTGGTGGCCCGCCAGTAGCCCGAGTAGGCCGCGATGACCTGCTGGCGCAGTCCGGGCGAGTGGTCAGCGGCCCCGGCCGCCGGCTGGATGACCGGCTTGCGCGGAAGCGCAACGCTGGCCTGCCCCGCCCCTGCGCAGCCGGCGATGGCCAGCGCGAGCACCGGCTGGGCCAGCACCGCAAGGGCGCCCCACGGGGCGGCGGCAGGGCGGCCTGGGGGCCGGCCAAGGGGCCGGTCACCGCACTGGCCAGCGAGCCGAGCACGGCGCTGACCTGCCGGGCGATGGCGGCGCCGCCCGCTCGCGCCCGAGCGCTGGGCGGTTAACAGCCGACCAGGCCGGATAAGGCTATACATCAACCGGGTTACTCCAGCTCCTGACGATTCGCGTCGTCTGACCGCGTGCCAGCATCCCGCAGACCTGGTAGTGAACACAAGCGAAATGGTTGCAAATAGTGACTTGATCATTACAAATTTTCCCGGGGGCGGCGGCCGGCAACCGCCTCCCGTCCCGCCCGTGGCGCCATTTGCCCCGGCCGCGCGCCCGCTTGCGGTACTTCCCCCGGCGGGCGCGCGCCGGGGCGGGCTAGCCTCCTGGGATGACCGCATCGCCAGCGACGTGCCCAGCGCCCTGGCGCCGCCCGCGACACCGGATCGGCGGCGCGACGTGACAGCTCCCGGGGTCTACGCCGACCCGCCGGCGCAGCGGGCATGCTGGCACCCGGTCGCCTACAGTCACGACCTCACGGACGGGCCCGCGCACGCCGATCTGCTCGGCGAGCCGCTCGTGCTATGGCGCGGCCCGGCTGGTGAGCCGAGGGCGATGTCCGATCTGTGCGTGCACCGCGGCACGGCCCTGTCGCTCAGCCGCGTCAGCGGCGACGAGATCGTCTGCCCCTACCATGGCTGGCGCTACGCCGCTGACGGACGCTGCGTGGCGATCCCGCAGCTCGAGGATCCCGCTCTGGTACCAGTGAAGGCACGGGTACCCGCGTTCAGAATCCAGGAGCGTTACGGTCTTCTCTGGGTCGCCCTTGAGGAGCCGCGCTGGCCGCTGCCGCACGTGCCTGAGCTTGCGGACGCCGCCTGGGCGGTAGTCTCCGCCGGGCCGTACCGGTGGCACTGCGACGCGGCGCGCCAGGTCGAGAACTTCACCGACTTCGGCCACTTCCCGTGGGTGCATCCCGGCCTGCTCGGTGACCCGGAGCGTCCCGTCGTCCCGCGCCACGAGGTGCGCACCGAGGGCCACGTGCTGCACTACTCGATCGTCCGGCCCGAGGCGCCGGGCACCGACAGCTTTCCGGTCTTCGGCAATGAGCAGGCGTCGCTGCCGGAGCGCCGCAGCCGCTATGAGCTGCACCTGCCGTACACCATCGTGCTGCGGCTGGACTGGGGCGGCGAGCGCGGCATGGTCTATCTCTTCGCCGCGCAGCCGGTCGCTGACGACCGGTGCGCCGGCTACGTGGTCATCGGCCGCAACTACAACTTCGACCAGCCTGCGCTGGTGATCAGGGAATTCGAGAACACGATCTTCGGCCAGGACCAGGTGATCGTCGAATCACAGCGCCCTGACCGCGTCCCTTTCGACCTGGCCGCGGAGCTGCACCTGAAGTTCGACGCGGTCGCCGTGGCCTACCGGAAGGCAATGCGGGCCCTTGGGCTGGCTGCCGAGCCGCAGGTCGCGAGTGGGCAAACTGGCGGCTCAGCCCGGCTCGGCTAGCGATAAACCTTGGCGGTGCGCCGAACCGCATGGGCACCTGCTGCTACTTACTTTCCAAGGGAAGCCTTCGGGAAGGTCACTGATGAACGATCCGTACGGCGACGCAGGCGCAGCTACCTTCACCGCCAGTCACGAGGGTGCCTGCGACGGCGCTGGGTTGCTGCGCAGGATCGGTCAGGGCGACGAGGACGCGATGGCCGCCTTCTACCGCGAGCACGGCCGGGTCGTGCTCGCGCAAGTTCTGCTGGTGACCGGTGAGCGCGCGGGAGCCGAGGAGATCGTGCAGGACACGATGCTCGCCGTCTGGCGCGGCGCGGGCTCCTTCCGGGGCGAGTCGTCGGTGCGGTCCTGGGTGATCGCCATCGCCCGGCGGCAGACCCGGGACCGGCTGCGAGGTAAGCGGCTGCGGGTGGTGGATGACGCCTTCCTGGCCGATCAGCCGGGTTCGGGTCCAGGGCCGGAGGTGATGGCCCTGGACCGCGCCGAACTGGCCGAGGTGCGGAGCGCGATCCGGGAGCTCAGACCAGCCCACCGGGAGGTCCTGGGCCTTGCCTTCGGCTCCGGGCTCAGCCTCCCCGAGGTCGCGGGCGTGCTGGAGATCCCGGTCGGGACGGTGAAGAGCCGCCTGACCGCGGCGCGCACCGCGCTGAACCGGATTCTTAACGAGAAGGGCCAGAACCGATGAACGCAGACCCTACTGACACCCGCTACCCCCATCTGGACCTCGGGGACCTGATCGCCGGGGCCGCCGGCCAGCCGATAGGCGACCAGGCCCGTGAGCACCTGGCCGGCTGCGAGCACTGCCAACTCGAGGCGAACCGGTGGAACCTCGTTGCCGACGGGGTCCGCGGCCTGGCAGCCGCCGCGCCCGAGACAGCCCAGCCTGCCCGGCCGCGGCGCATCCGACAGCGTCTACCGGCGGGTCCCTGGCGGCGCGCCATGCTGGTGGCCGGCAGCGCGGCAGCCGCGCTCGTCCTGCTCGTGGGGGTCGGTGCCGCGACCGGATACGTGCACGTGCACCTATCCCGTCCCGGCACCGAGACGGCCCTCACCGCGGTCACCGGGTGCTCCCAGCTCGAGCAGGCCAGGGGGACGCTCGAGCAGGTGAATGGCAGCAGCCTGGTCATCAAGACGGCCAGCGGTCAGCCGGTGACCGTGACCACGACGGCGTCCACGTTCGTGAGCATGTCCGGAGCGCTGCTGAGCGACATCACCGACGGGGCGTCAGTCATGGTACGCGGCCACAGCTCCGACGGGACGATCGCAGCCGCCATCGTCACCGTCGGGCCGCCGTTCAGCGCGGTGAACCCGCCGGGCTTCGTCCCGGTCCAGGGGACGGTATCGGGCGCGAGCACCGCTGGCTTCACCCTCGTCATGTCCGGCGGAAGCCGGGTTCGGGTGACCACCTCCGGCAGCACGGTCGTGGTCGTGCCCCACGCCGGCCTGGGCCAGTTGCCGGCCGGCGGGACCACCTTCGCCGTTGGCCACGCCGGACCGGGCGGGACGCTGTCGGCAAGAGGAGTCGCGGTGATCCGGCAGCTCCCGCAAGGCAACCCGCAGCTGAATGTAAGCCTAAAGAACTGCTCGCCCGCCTCGATCGACAGCGCGCTGGCGTTTGGCGGCTGACCTCCTGCGGGTCTTCCGTCGGGGCCCCGCCGCCGTACCGGCCGCGCGATCGGCCGCGCGATCGGCTGCGGCATGCGACCCTGGTAGCTATGCCCGACGCGCACAAGACCCTCGGAATCCGCTACGCCGTGCGTTCCGATATCGGCCAGCTCCGCGAGAGCAACGAGGACTCGGCCTATGCAGGTGCCCGGCTGCTGGCGGTCGCCGACGGCCTGGGAGGTCACGCCGGCGGCGAGGTCGCCAGCGCCGCCGTCATCGACGCACTCAAGCCGTTGGACGCGGAGCTGCCGGCTGGCGAGCTTCTCAACGCCCTCCAGCACGCGGTTCACCAGGCCAACGAGTCCCTGCAGCGGATCGCCGAGTCGGATCCGTCGCTCCGCGGGCTGGGCAGCACGCTCACCGCGATGCTCTGGTCGGGCTCTCAGCTGGCGCTGGTTCATATCGGTGACTCGCGGGCCTATCTGCTGCGCGGCGGCGAGCTGTTCCAGATCACGCACGACCACACCCTGGTGCAGACGCTGGTCGACGAGGGGCGCCTCACCCCGGACGAGGCTGCCTCGCATCCCCAGCGATCACTGCTGCTGCGGGCCATCGACGGCAAGCAGACCGAGCCGGACCTGCAGCTGCACGAGGCGGCGGCGGGCGACCGTTACCTGCTGTGCTCCGACGGCCTGTACACGGTGGTGAGCATGGACAAGCTCCGCGAGGTGATGAGCACGGTCGCCGACCCGGAGCAGGTGGTCAGGCAGCTCGTTGACCTGGCCAACGAGGGCGGCGGCCCGGACAACATCACCTGCGTGGTCGCCGACGTCGTCGAGCTGCCGGGCTGAGTCGTCGAGCTGCCCGGCTGGTCGTCGGGCTGCCGGGCTGATGGCGGGCTACCATGGGAGCATGAACGCAGCAGTCGCGTGCTGGTGGCCGCCGGAATAAGGCGGCCAGCCAAACCTGCACGCGCGGGCCGCCCCTCGGGCGGTCCGTCGCTGTCTCACCGGACGTGACCATCCCTGGGGCGACATCGCCCCCTATCCCGGGAGAGTCACCATGTCACCGTCCGCCACGATGGCGGTCGCCGCCGCGAGAAGCGCCGAGATCGAGGCGCAGCTGCGCCGCGCGCCCCGGTCGTTCCGCGTGCTGACCGGCGACCGGCCCACCGGGCCGCTGCACCTCGGCCACTATTTCGGCACCCTGCAGAACAGGGTCCGCCTGCAGGATCTCGGCGCCGACGTACTCGTCCTCGTGGCCGACTACCAGGTCATCACCGATCGCGACACCAGCGCGGGACTGGGCGCCGACGTCCTCGGCCTCGTCGCCGACAACCTCGCGTCCGGGCTCGATCCGCGCCGCGCGACCATCTTCGCGCACAGCCAGGCCGGCTCCCTGAATCAGCTGATGCTGCCGTTCCTGAGCCTGCTGAGCGTCGCTGAGGTGGGCCGGAACCCGACCGTCAAGGAGGAGTTCGCCGCCACCGGCGGCCAGGTCATGTCCGCCCTGATGTTCACCTACCCGGTCCACCAGGCGGCGGACATCCTGGCCTGCCGGGCCAATCTCGTGCCGGTCGGCAAGGACCAGCTGCCGCACGTGGAGCTGACCCGCACCATCGCCCGCAGGTTCAACGAGCGGTACAGCCCGGCAGGCGCGTTCTTCACGCCGCCCGACGCGCTGCTGGGCGCGGCGCCGCTGCTGCTCGGCCTCGACGGCCAGAAGATGAGCAAGAGCCGCGGCAACACGATCCCGCTCTCGGCCACCGAGGACGAGACCGCCCGGCTGATCAGGGGCGCCAGGACCGACGCGCAGCGGCGCATCAGTTACGATCCGGCGGGCCGGCCAGAGGTGTCCAACCTCGTCCTGATCGCGGCGCTGTGCCAGGGCCGGGCGCCCGAGGACGTCGCCGAGGAGATCGGCGATGGCGGCGCGGCCCGGCTCAAGGCGGTCGTGACCGAGGCCGTCAATGAGCGCCTGCGCCCCATTAGGGCCCGGCACCGCGAGCTGGCCGCCGACCCCGGCTACCTGCGGTCGGTGCTCCGCAGCGGCAACGACCGGGCAGCCGCCCTCGCCGGAGACACGCTGAATCACGTCAGCGAGCTGATGGGCATGACCTACTGACCCGGCCGCCGCTCAGCCGGACGGGACCTCGCAGACGGCGCCGCGGTCGGCGCCGGACACCAGCGCCGCGTACTTGGCCAGCGCGCCGGTGCGGTAGTTCGGCTCGGGCCGCCGCCACGCCGCGCGCCGCCGGTCCAGCTCGGCCTCGTCGACCAGTAGTTCCAGCCGTCGCCCCGGGATGTCGAGCACGATGGGGTCGCCCTCGCGGACCAGCCCGATCGGCCCGCCGTCGAACGCCTCCGGCGCGATGTGCGCCACACTCGCGCCGAACGTCGCCCCGGAGAACCGCCCGTCGGTCAGCAGCAGCACGTCGCGGCCGAGCCCGGCGCCCTTGATCGCGGCAGTCACCGCGAGCATCTCGCGCATGCCGGGACCGCCCTTGGGCCCTTCGTACCTGATCACCAGAGCGTCGCCCTTGCTCACCTGGCGCGCGGTGACGGCCGCCATGCAGTCTTCCTCCCGCTCGAACACCCGCGCGCGGCCCTCGAACCGGAGCGTCTCGATGCCCGGCGTCTTGACCACCGCGCCGTTCGGGGCCAGCGAGCCGTGCAGGATGGCCAGCCCGCCGTCCGGCTTGAACGGGTCCTTGACCTCCCGGACCACATCGCCGTCCGGGGCGAACGCGTCCCGCACGTTCTCCGCCAGTGTCCGGCCGTTCACCGACAGGGCGTCGCCGTCGACGAGCCCCGCCGACAGCAGCTCCTTGAGCACCACCGGCAGCCCGCCCGCCTGGTCGAGCTCGCTCATCACGAACCGGCCGACCGGGCGCATCGACACGATGTGCGGGGTCCGCCTGCTGACCGCGTCGAAGTCGTCCAGCGTCAGCTCGACCTCCGCCTCGCGCGCGATCGCCAGCAGGTGCAGCACGGCGTTGGTCGAGCCGGCCGTGGCCATCACCACAGCGGCGGCGTTCAGGAACGCGGCACGGGTCATCACCTGGCGCGGGCGCAGCCCGGCCGCGAGCGCCCGCACGACGGTCTCGCCAGTGCGCCGGGCAAGCTCGGTGCGCTCGGCCGACACCGCGGGCGCGGTGGCCGAGCCCGGCAGCGCCATGCCCAGCGCCTCGGCGCACGCCGACATCGTGTTCGCCGTGTACATGCCCGCGCACGACCCCGCGCCCGGGCAGGCGGCACGCTCGACGTCGAAAAGATCGCCGTCCGACATCTCGCCCGCCGCGTGAGCGCCGACCGCCTCGAACACGTCCTGGATCGTCAGCGACCGGCCATGCGCCCAGCCCGGCAGGATGGTGCCGCCGTACA
>Ga0302324_100001703_pt1 | contig 52719 bp, 44 predicted proteins | sample Palsa_T0_1_FD_201949 | JGI IMG/M metagenome (GOLD analysis project Ga0302324, IMG submission 201949) | Peat permafrost microbial communities from Stordalen Mire near Abisko, Sweden - Palsa_T0_1 | ecosystem: Environmental > Terrestrial > Soil > Palsa > Peat permafrost | place: Sweden: Abisko...
TCGCCCCCCGATCGACGCACCCGCTCTGCCCCCGCCGGGGCCGGTGGAGCTTCGCCTTTTCAATACGCTGACCGGAGAAGTGGACCTGCTGACCCCGGCTGCCGGCGAGCCGCTGCGCATGTATGCCTGCGGGCCCACCGTCTACGACTACGGCCACATCGGCAACTTCCGCACGTTTCTGCAGGTGGACGTGCTGCGGCGTTTTCTGCGGCTGATCGGCACCGAGGTGCGCCACGTCATGAACATCACCGACGTGGACGACAAGATCATTCGCAACGCGGCGGCGGCGGGCGTGCCCATCGGCGAATACACGGCGCGCTACGAGCAGGCGTTTTTTGAAGATCTGGCCTCGCTGCATGTGGAGCGCCCAGAGATCATTGCGCGCGCCACCGAGCACATTCCGCGCATGGTGGACCTGGTCGAGAAGCTGGCCGCGCAGGGCGCCGCATACCAGACCGAGGACGGCAGCTGGTACTTCCGCCTGGCCTCGTTTCCCGAGTACGGCAAGCTCAGCAAAAAGGACCTGAGTGGCATGGAAGACGGCGCGCGCGTTGATGTGGACGAATATGAGAAGGACTCGGCCCGCGACTTTGCGCTGTGGAAGGCCGCCAAGCCGGGCGAGACGTCGTGGGATACGGCGATTGGGCGCGGCCGGCCGGGGTGGCACATCGAGTGCTCGGCCATGGCGATGGAGTACCTGGGCGACAGCTTCGACCTGCACGCGGGCGGCGAAGACCTGATGTTTCCGCACCACGAGAACGAGATTGCGCAGAGCGAGAGCGTGACGCACAAGCAGTTTGCGCGGCACTGGATGCATGTGCGCTTTCTGCTGGTGGACGGGCGCAAGATGTCGAAGAGCGAGGGGAATTTTTATACGCTGCGCGACCTGCTGCTCAAGGGCTACAAGGCGTCGGCCATTCGCCTGGCGCTGATTTCGGTGCCTTACCGGCATCAGCACAACTTCACCTTTGATGGGCTTGTGGAGGCCACCAGCGCCATCGCGCGGCTGAGGACGTTTCATCAGCGGCTGACGGGCGGGGCGTTTGCGCCGGGCGCGAATCCGGCGATGCAGGCGGCGGCGGCGAATGCTCATGCCGACTACCTGGCCGCGCTGGCCAACGATCTGAACACAGCCGAGGCGCGCGCCCCGATCTTCGACCTGGTGCGCGCAGCCAACACGGCCATCGACCAGGGACAGCTCCTGCTCAGCGACCGCTACGCGATTCTCACGGTGCTGGCCAGCTTCAACGCCGTGTTTGACGTGCTGGAGGACGACGACGCCGGGCCGACCGAGCGGGCCATTGCGTGGGCGCGCGAGGCCGGGCGCATGGACGACGTGGCGCCGGAGCTGCTGGCGCGCGAAGGGCTGGCCGATGCGGCCATCGATGCGCTGGTAGCTGAGCGCACGCAGGCCAAGCGGCAGCGCAACTTTGCCCGCGCCGACCAGATACGCAACGAGCTGGCGGAAAAGGGCGTGGTGATTGAGGATTCGAAGGATGGGGTGCGGTGGAAGCGGAAGTAGCGCAAAACCAGGAATGTGGTAGGATAAAAGTGGTTTCCGGCAGGCTCCATCCTGCCGGAAACCGGTTACTGCTCTACCTCTTCAGGCAGAGCAGAGCAGCAATCCACCGGCAAGACATGTGGATTGCAAGACGGAAGCGCATATTGATACGCAACATGACTTTCGCCTCCTTTCATTGAGAGATGGCGGCCCTGTTAGCAGCGGGGCCGTCGTTGCTTTCGGCAACACCGGTGTTTCCCTGCCTCGCCAATAGCACATCTCTGAAGCCTCAATGAAAGCGCGTCTCGAGCTGCCAACTTCGCAGCTTCGTTCCAAACATGGTTCGCCGGGCTGTTAACGTTTATATAGCAAAGTGCTTTGAGTCGATAGGTGGGCTAGCGGCGGGCCGCCCCTCGGCCAGAACAGCCCGCGTCGCGCTGAACGCTGAAGTGAGACGGCTAAAATGGAATCAAGTTTTAACTTTGAGTTTGATCGCGAAGAGGACGGTCGCTGGATCGCGGACATTCCTGAACTGCCGGGTGTTCTCGCGTATGGTCCAACGCAAGACGAGGCGAGAAGCGAGGCGCTGCTGCTGGCTTCTGAGGTCATGCAGGCAAGGTCCGCTTCAAGCCGTTCGAAATGAAGAGAGCCCGAGAATGAACATGGAGCACCTTCGCAGGCTGGCAGGCTTTTTCTTCTTTGTCGCTTTGCTCCCGCGCGCACTCGCGGAAGACTTGCAAACGAAGAACGATGTCCACTGGTGCTCGACGATTCCGACTCTTCCCGTACTTCAGGAGGCGCAGTTTACGGCTGTCTATGTTTTCGAATTGGACGGTCACGGGAAGCCCTTCAACATCCGACAGGCGCATGTGCCGTTCATTTCAAGAAAAGACAGCGCCCTGATTTCATGCATAGCTGACTGGCGTCTACCGAAATCAAATATGAAAGGTACGGCCACTTTCTCTTTCAAGTGGGAATGGACCGGTCTGGAAGTCATTGCCGGCGACTTCACGGTCGCGGTTCCCGCAAAGCCCCGAAGTGCGAGAGCCAATTAAGATCAACTCTGGAGGTCTGCACGACATGGAAGCCAACGAAGCGCAGGAGTTGCAGGAACACGCCGAGCACGGCTCGGAAGGCGGGATGAGGCCGGTGGCCTTTACCATGGCCGTTCTGGCGGTGCTGGTGGCCGTGGTCACGGTGCTCGGCCATCGCAGCCACACGGAGGCTGTGCTGCGGCAGGCCGAGGCCAGCGATACCTGGAACGAGTACCAGGCCGTTAAGATTCGCGACAGCAACAAGGACGACATCACCAAGTTGCTGAGCGTCATTGCTGTTACGGACGCGGATAAAGCGAAGTCGATCGCCAAGGCCAACAACGACCATCGCGAAAAGTGGGCCGACGAGCTTCAGGAAAAGTCCAAAGAGGCCAAGGGCCTGGAGGCGCGGGTAACGCTCGCCGAGCACCACGCCAATTTCTTTGACCTGGGCGAGGCGCTGCTCGAGATCGGCCTGGTGGTCACGTCGGTCACGCTGCTCACGCGCCGCAAGACCTACTGGTATATCGGGATCGTGTTTGCGCTGGGCGGCGTTGTGTCGGCGGCGCTGGTGCTTTTCATCAAGTAAGTTCACATTGGCTCGGCATCCGGCCAGATGGACGGAACATTTTGAAAGCACGCCCTCTGTTCCTTGTGGTGGCGTTATTGTCACTGACGAGCGCGGCACTGACGGCACAGACACAGGCCACCGCCGCTCCCGCTGCCACTCGCGCCTTCACATCCGAAGTCGGCTTCAGCTATGTCTTCCCCGCCGACTGGGAAGTGACGGACATGAGCCAGGCGCTGGCAGCGCGGCAGCAGGCGCAACAGGCCGCCACCACTGATATAGCCAAGCGCGGCGCGGTCTGCACGCAGATCGCCCTGAGCGCGCGCCATGGCAGCCCGACCTCGACCATCGCCGCGGCCGGCGCCTCGCTATCGAGTGTCACAAGACCATGCTCAAGCGTGGTCAGCGCTGGTCTGGAAGATCCTCCGTGAAGGCGGCCAATACATCGAACACGGCAATCGGCCCGATCCGCTCCGGCTGAAACACCGGGTTCAACGCATGATCCGCGAACTGAAGCAAATGGGATACTGCGTACAGCCAACCGCTCAAGCCGCCGGCTGAAAACAATAGCTTACCTGGCGTTTTCGACCGTGCCGCAAGACGCTGAGAATCGACTCGGCCTCAGCCGCGGAGGGATGGGATCGGGCTTAGGCTTTCACAAGAGGCTCACAGCGGCTTCTTCTCAAATGCGCTGGCGGGGACCAGGGCGGCGCCCGCGCGGAGCACGATTGGACTGGGCCTGGGCAAGGTAGAGCTGGAACTGTCCTTCCAGCTGCATCCACACCGGTTCGACTGAAGTCGTGCACTGACGCTTCGTGCTTCTCCGGACAATTTTTCCGCAGCCTGTAATGCCCGAGATTTCATTTTCAGCACATTTTGCACGGCTAAAGCCGTACCCTTTCAAAAAGCCGAGGTTTTCCAATGGTGCAATTCTTCAAGGCAGTTTTTTGCTGAGCCGCCATTTCCCACTTGTCTTCTCCAGCGCGCAGGGGTACTTTGAAGTATGGAGACACCTTCTCCCCTTTTCCAGCCACAGGTAATCTCTCTCCCTACGCCGACCGGCTACGCGCGGCGTCGATGTTGCGCACTTCATCCTCATCTCAAGGAGTCATGCCCATGAATCCGACCCTCGATTCCGCAGGCTGTAGCGGCTTCTCCCGCCGCAGCTTTTTCCGCTTTGCCGCCGGTGCCTCGGCCCTGGCCACCATGCCCATTCTGACCGAGGCGCATCTGGCGCTGGCCGAGCGGCCCAAGTTCGCCGATCCCAACAAGGGCATTCACATTGATGCCAATGAGAATCCGCTCGGCCCATCCGAGGGTGCGCGGCAGGCCATGGTGGACATTCTGCCCCGCGGCGGCCGCTATCTTTTCAATCTGCAGGAAGACCTGGCCGAGACATTCGCCAAGATCGAGGGGCTCGATCCCGAGTCCGTGCTGCCGTTTGCGGGCTCGAGCGATCCGCTGCACTACACCGTTCTGCTCTTCACCGGCAAGGACAAGCCGCTGGTGATTGCCGACCCCGGCTACGAGGCGCCTATGTGGGCCGCGCAGGCCGCGGGCGCGCCGGTGATCAAGGTGCCGCTTGCCGATCCCAAGGGCGCATGCACGCACGACATTCACGCCATGCTGGCTGCATCACCCACACCGGGCGTGATCTACATCTGCAACCCCAACAACCCCACCGGCACCGTGACGCCGCGCGCCGACATTGAATACGCCGTGGCCAACGCGCCCAAGGGAACAATCGTCCTGATTGACGAGGCCTACATCCATCTCTCCGATGCCGCGCCCTCGCTCGACTTTGTGAAGGACGGCAAGGACGTGATCGTACTGCGCACCTTCTCGAAGTTATACGGGATGGCCGGCATTCGCATGGGCCTGGCCATCGGCCGGCCTGACCTCTTGAAGAAGTACCAGTACTTCGGCATGAACTCGCTGCCCGTGACCGCGCTGGTGGCGGCCAAGGTCAGCCTGCTCGACAAGGAACTGGTGCCCACGCGCAAGAAGATCATTGGCGACGTGCGCATGGAGACTCTGGCCTGGCTCAAGAGCAACGGCTACACGTTCACGCCGTCGGAGAGCAACTGCTTCATGCTCGAGACCGGGCGGCCGGGCCGCGAAGTGATGGCAGCCATGGCGGCCAAGGACATCTACATCGGCCGCATCTGGCCGGCGTGGCCCACGCAGGTACGCATCACGGTGGGCACGCGCGACGAGATGCTGGCCTTCCGCAAGGCGTTCCACGAAGTGATGAGCGGTTCGACGGCGGGCATGGTGCCACCGAAGCTGCATGCCAAGCTGGAGGCGCGGCCGTTTACGCACATGTCGTAAGAGCAGCTGACAGCACACAGCTGACAGCGGACAGTTAAGAACAGCCGGAGTCCAACAGCAAGCTGACAGCCGGCAACGCACAACAAACGGCTCGTCGTTTGAAGAGTTGTAGACCAGCAAAAAGGCCTCGCCGATCGGCGAGGCCTTTTTGTTTTGGCTTGGAAACTGCTTGCTGTGATCTGTCCGCTGTCAGCTGCTAAAAGATTATCTTCAGCGCGAACTCGGCGTTGAGCGGCTCTCCGGGTCCGATGCCTGGATTGCCGAGGTACGGTCCGAGCGTGGAGCCGATCTCGCCGCCTTCACCAGCCTGAGGGAAGCCGACTGGAGCCAGGTTGGTGCGATCGAAGATGTTGAAGACGTTGACGCTGAACTGCGCGCTTACCCGCTCGGCGATGGGCGTGGTTTTGAGGAACGCCACGTCCACGGCCGAGTAGCCGGGGTTATTGTTCTGGCCGCGGCGTGTGGGCGAGTAGACGCATGTGGGCCCCCCGGTAGAGTCGCAATCGACAAACGCGGTGGGGCTGAACCACTGCACCACCCCGCCGGTGATGGCATGGCTCACGCCGGCCTCGGGATTCTTGATCACCTGCACGGCACGATCCGCACTTTCGCCGTTGCCGCTGGGGTTGCTGGACGAAACTACGGTGTACGGCGTACCCCCGTGGAACGAGAAGCCGGAGTTGACCTCCCATCCCTGCGTCAGGCGCTTGGGCCCGGCGAATGTGGGAACGTGATAGTCGAGGTAGCCGGTGAAGGTGTTGCGCACGTCGAAGTCGGAGTTGCCGTATTCGGCGCTCTCATCGAGGGGGTTCTGCGCAACGTAGGGCAGCAGGCCGGTCTCGTAGTCGAGCGAGTGAGCCCATGTGTAGGCCAGCTGCGAGGTCAGGTTATGCCAGTTCTGCACGCGCAGGCTGGACTGGAGCGAACTGTAATTGGAGCCGAGATTGCTCCTGGCTTCGTCGATGACGGAGAACGGGAATTTGCCCGGCGTGTTGTAGTTGGGGCTGTAGTAGGGCCGGGTAAGGTTAGGATCGGCCAATCCAGCCGTTCCGGGCGCGGCCGGATTGATGTCGAACAGGCCCAGCAGGTGGGTTCCCTTGGTGCCAACGTATCCTAACTGACCCACCACCGAGGGCGTGAAGCTGTGCTCGACATTGAGGTCGTACGACTGCGTGTAAGAGGGGCGGAAATTCTTATCGAACGTGGATATCTTGACCACGCCCGCGCCGGCCAGCGCTTCTGAAAGGGTCTGGAAGATCGGCGTGCCGGGCTCGATGACCGTATTGGCAATGCCCGAGGCTTGCGCGACCTTGAGCGAGCCGGCCGGATTCAGGCCGGGGCCAAAGACCGAGATGTTTTGCGCGCCGTTGTTTTGCAGCACCGACTTCATATAGATGGAGTCGTAGTAGAAGCCGTAGCCGCCGCGGAGAACGGTCTTGCCCGACGAGTCCGCCTGCCATGAGAAGCCTAGGCGCGGGCTGACGCCGCCCCAGAACTTGCCCCAGATGTCGGGCACCTGCTGGCCGGCAACCGCAAGGCCGGTGATCGAGGACGGATCGAAAACCGACAGGTCGGGATAGGCGGAGTGGACTGGCCCCTCGTAGTCGTAGCGCAGGCCGAGGTCGGCGCTGAACCGGCGGCTGAGCTGCCATGCGTCCTGCCCGTAGAGCGAGAAGGTGTTGACGAAGACCTGCCGCTTTGGATCGCCGACTACATTTTCCGAGGTGCCGGGATCGAAGCAGCCGGCAAGGAAGTCGGCGAGGAAGAATGCGTTGGGATCGGTCACTCCGGGTACGGCGGTGCCCGGTGCTACCCCCTTATTCTTCGTGGCAAGCTTGGCGCAGGCAGTGGTCCCAGTGCCCTCTGAGAAGTTGGACTGCACCCAGGGGCCCTGCGATCCATCGAAGTAGATGGTGCCGCGCTCGCCGGTCTGGTAGAAGTCGTCTACCTGGGCCTGGCGGATCTCGCCGCCAAACTTGAACTGGTGCGCGCCCTTGGTCCATGCCAGGCCGTCGTCGAGGTGTCCGGTGATGTCATTGCGTCCCGAGGGAGCGGTCACGCCCAGCGGGTCAAAGCCGCTGCCGCCGGCGGTGAGGCCGACGCTGGCTGCGGTGGGCCCGATGATCAAGTGCGGTGAGCCGGCCAGGGCCGGGTCGGTGACGCCGGTATTGAGTCCAAGGCCCACCGGATCGAAGTCGGTATTGGCGTCGGAGAAGACCTGGTTGAAGTAGCTGACGCCCGCCGACACCTGATTGGTGATGCTGTTGGTCAGCACGCGGTTATAGACCAGCGAATAGTTCTGCACGTGGATGGGGGCGTTTTCAAAGTAATAGGCCAGCGCCGAGGAGGTAGGCGCCGTCTGTGTTCCCTGCCCCACAAACCACGTTGCGGCGATGTGGTCCTTGTCGGTGAGCTGTTCATCCAGCTTGACGATGCCGTTGAAGCTGTGCCCGGTCAGGTCGCCGGTGGCCGTGTAGTTGTTGGAACTGGCCGGTCCGGTGAGCGCGCCTGACGGCCACAATGCGGATAGCGTGCCGTTGCCGTTTAGCAGGTTGGTGGCCACCGTGTTGTGCGGCACGCCGTAGGCGTCGAGCACAGAGTAAGCCTCGGTCTGGTAAGCCGCCGATGGCTCGGTCGCCTTGCTCTCAGCGCCGATCAGGAAGCCCTGATGCTCGCCGGCCAGGAAGAAGAATGTCTTATTCTTCCAGATGGGCCCGCCCACCGAATAGCCGTAATGCTGATTGCGGGTCTCGGTGGTGGTACCGGTAAGGGGATTGGAGTGCTGGAAGAATTCATTGTGATTGTAGTAATAGGCGGTGCCGTGCAGGCCGTTGGTTCCGGACTTGATGGTGAGGTTGGCGGTGCCGCCGGAGTTGCGTCCGAGTTCCGTGGTGCCGGCTGTGACAAATGAGAAGTTCTCGATGGCGTCAATGGGCAGAATCACGCCGGCGATCGAGGAAACGCCGCCCTGGTTGACGGCGGGAATATTCCACCAGAGATCGTTGTTGTCGGTGCCCTCGATCTGCCAGTTGACGGAGTTCGAGCGGGTGCCGTTGACCGCGCCCACGCCCGCGCCGCCTCCGGTGGATAGACCGGCAAAGCCGGGCGTCTGCGCCAGCATCTGCGTGAAGTCGCGCCCGCTGTTGGGCAGATTCTGCACCACCTCTTCGGGCAGCGCCGTGGACTGCGTATCGGTGACCGTATCCAGGCTCAGCGAATCGGCGGTGACCTCGACCGTCTCGCCCGCCGATGCCACGCTCAGCTTCACGGGCAGCGTGTACGTGGCGCCGGCCGTGACGGGAACCTTGTCCACCTTTTCGGATTTGAATCCACTGGCCGAAACCGAAATAGTGTAGCTGCCCAGCGGGATATTGGCAAACGCGAACTCGCCCGCCGTGGAACTGACCGTCTTGTAGGAAGTATTGGTAGCCGTTTCAACCGCGGTCACCTGCGCTCCTGGCACCACAGCGCCCGACTGATCGGTGACAGTGCCGTCGATGCCGCCACGGAAGGTTTGGGTGACGCCGGCGGGCGGCAGCATGAAAAGGGAAACGAACGCCAGCAGCAAGGCAGCGAATACACTTCGAGTGTTTGGATGCAGCATTGCGTCAATCCTCCGAGTGAATCAGATGAAGTTGTGATGTTGTGCGCCCTGCTGAAAAGGAAAAAGAAGAAGTCGAGCGGGCGCTCGAAAAGCGCAAAAATGGCTTATTTTTTCGTGGTGGGTCTACAAGAATGGAATGTGAGGAGGTGAGGTTCCATTCCTAAGCATATAAACAAAACGCATAAAGATCACATCAGGAAATCGAAGAAAATCGCGCGGCCGCGCTCACTGCTGCTCGAGCACCCGCACCATCAGATCCCCGGCCGCATGGCAAAAAACTACTACCAGCGCGGCTTCGCCTGCCTGCGGGCTCGCATATTCCTCGAGCGCCACCACCGACTCCGGCACCGTCATGGCGCAGGGCCGCGGCAGCGACGACTTGATCACGCCTGCAATCATATTGGCGATCTCCTTGGTCGCATCCAGCGTGTCGGACACGGCCACGGTGCTCGCTGGCTGCATCAGCATGGCCGCTGTCGCTTCCTGCGCAAGCCCGGCGCCCAGCCGCACCTCGATGCGCCCCGTCCACCCACCAGAGAGACTCACACTGGCGAGTACATGCCCCGCCCCCTCGCGGAAATCGGCAGGCAGCGGCTTCGGGTCCACCGTCATGGCCAGCATCTGCTCCCAGAACTGGGCATTGGCGTTTATCACGCATTGTGCATCGAGCGATGCCAGCATCGGGGGCTCTTTCCGAAAACGGGGAGTGTTCCAATCTCTTGGAATCTGCTTACCCTATCGGGCAATTCTGAAGTTCTCTTAAGATCCTTCCGCCGATCAGCGCCTCGCCGGGTCATTAGAGAACTCTCATTGTGAGCTGGATCACTTCGCGGGGTGAGCTTCGGCACATCCCCCGTGCCCCTTCAGTGGGAGCATCATGTGTGCGAGGTGACTCCCATGGAAGATGGAGCCCTGGCGGCGGGTTCCGCCACTCCGGGCGCAAACTGGGCGCGCCCCGGCGTGATCCTCGTCGCCACCGATCTCAGCGATCAGGACCGTCTCATGCCGCTGGCGTTCAGGATGGCTGCTGAGACGTCGGCGCGGCTTATCCTTCTCCATGTCTTGCCGGCCACCGCGGCCCTCACCGTCGACGCCGTGGGCATACCCTATTACGACCCCGCCGCCGCGATGAACAATGCCTCGGAGTCGCTTGAGCCCTGGTGCGAACTGGCGCAGAAGCAGAACCTGTGTTGCGACGCGCTGGTGCGCAATGGCAACGCCGCCCATGAAATCTTTATCGCCATCCGCCAGTTTCATGCGGATCGCGTCGTTCTCGGAACTCGGAGCCGAAGCAAACTGGGCAAGCTGTTTCTCGGTTCCGTTGCAGAGCAAGTGCTGCGCTCGGTCAACCTCCCGGTCATCACCGTGGGACCCGAGGCTCATCTCCCGGTATCGGGCCACGGCCACCCCAGGGTGGTGCTGCACGCTACCACACTCAGAGAGACCTCTCGCCCGAGCGCGGCGCTTGCCTGTCAAATGGCGGAGAGCCAGGGTGCGGCGCTGGTGCTGCTCCATGTGCTGCCTGCCCTGGACGATATGGAGCGCAAGCACCTGCCCGCCACACTGGACTCCGCCGCACTGCACGAGTTGCGCGTCCTGGCCTCTGAAACCGGATCCTGCTGCTGCACCGCCGTCGAGGCCAAAGTGGCTCATGGCAATCCCGCCATCGAGATTCTTGCCGAAGCCGCGGCGCGCCATGCCAGCCTGATCGTGCTCGGCGCCACGCACCGCAACGCCTTTGAGAATCTGACGCGCGACCGCACTGTCTACCAGGTGCTGGCCCACGCGCGCTGCCCGGTGGTCACATTGCGCGAGCCGGGCGCCGAGACGCCGGATGCAGAGCCAAAACAGATGGCTGCGCACCTCTGAGCGAACGGCGCCCGCCGCTCGGGCGCTCAACACAAGTGACATGGCGTCGGCAGACGACCCGCTGCTATGATTGCGCCCGGACGCCAAGCGTCCCCCATGAGCGCTTCATTGCACACCCACGCCGCAAGGCTGCTGCTTCTCCCGGCATTGCTCTCGCTTGCCGGCGTGGCCGCCATTTGCCCGGCGCAGGAAGTGGTGTGCAGCGCCGGCTTTGGCAGCTTCTCCGCCACCTCAACCACGGGCGTGGAACTCTCCGTTGGCGCACTGAAGAACGCGGAGATGGCGCAGCGCGTGTGCCTGGCGACGCTTGCATGGGATAAGCAGAGCCTTCAAATCGAACCCCGCGCATGGCAGTTGGATGTCGATCTGATGAGCGTTGACCTGGGCTTGGGAGCGCCAGTGGCAGCTATCCAGGTGAAACACGCAGACGTCGATCCGCTCGTGGAATACGAAATCTACGCGCTGACCAAGCCGCCGCGCAAGCTGCGCATCATCACCGGCGGCGACTCTTTCAGAGCTACAGATACCGATCTCAACGGCCAGATCGAGATCTGGACCAGCGACGCCGCCGCCGTGAACGGATTCGAGGGGATAGCGCTGAGCGCGCTCGATTTCGCTCCGCCCATGGCGCTGCGCTTCGATCGTCGCCGGCTCATCGACGTCAGCGCGGAGTTCAAGCCGCGGTTTGACCGCCGCATCGCCGCGCTGCGCGCCCAACTCGACGATCCGCATCAGCTGGAGGAATTCAAGTCCAGCGACGGCCGGCTGGCGGGCATGTCGCCGCTGTCCATGACAAATCTGCGCGCCTTGCGGGCCACGAAGATTCGCGTGCTCGAGATCGTCTGGTGCTATCTCTACAGCGGCCGCGAACAGGAAGCGTGGAAGTCTCTCGACGCCATGTGGCCGGCTGCGGATGTGGAGCGGATTCGCACCGCCATCCTGAACGCGCGGGATCACGGCATGCGCAGGGAATTGGACGGCGTCTCCGACGGATCGGCCCATCGGCCCAGGAAGCGCGCCATGATCTTCGACCGGCTGACAGAAACAGAGGGGATCAATGGCGGCCCGCGCTCTTATGTCAACGAATCCGGCGGCCCGGACGACACCATGCGCGCATTTCAAGTGGATACAAATCCGCGTCCCATTCTGATGCGCCGGCCCGCGCCGCCGGAGGGCGCAGGCGCCTCTGCCCTGACCACGGAAGTGGTGGTCAACATGGTCGTCGATGCGGCGGGAAAGGTGTGGTCGATCAAGACCGAGGGAAAGATCGACCAGGACCTGATTGACGCCTCGAACGACTGGAAATTTATGCCCGCGCTCAAGGACGGCCACCCGGTGGCCAGCCGCCTGCGCATGGGGGTTACGCCGTTTCAGTAGACTCGCGCATGGCGTCCTGGGAGCCCGGCAGCGGCTCGGCCACGGCGCCAAACTGCTCGATTTCGACCTCGCCCTCTGGAAAAATGGCTTTGACCTGCAGCCTCCCGCCCATGGCCTGAATGAAGTTCCGCAGCGTCGACACGTACATATCCGCTCGCTTCTCCATGCGGGAAACAGCGCCCTGATTGATTTCGAGCACCTTTGCCAGATTGACCTGGGTCAGGTTGCGCGCCTCGCGGACCTGGTAGAGCGTCATCACCCGGGCGGCATCCTTTACCTCCTGCCGAATCCGTTCTTCGACTTCCGGAGAGTGCTTCCTGCGAATGTCTTTCCAATTCGTTGCCATTAGTTTAATTCTCCAATTTCTCTGAGGTGGTGGCGGTATATCGCCTTCGCCCTGCGAATTGCATCGAGATACCAGCGGCTGTCCCCCGTCTTATCCCCGCCCAGAATCAGATATGCCATCCGCCGCGGGTCAAACGAGAACAAAATCCGATATGGGTTCCCGCGATGTTGGACCCGCAGCTCTTTCACGTTTGGATAGATCGATCCATGGAGCGTGTCCACTTAGGGCCGCCCAAGTTGAGGACCGTATTCAGCTAGCTTGTCGACTGCTGCGTCGACCCTCTGACTTTCCAGCTCACTTAACGCTCGATACCACTCAGCGAATTCGTCGCTGACCTCAACTTCCCAGCTCATGGCAAGTATACCCTCTAGGTGATATGCCGTCAAGGTGATATCGACTGAGTCAGGAAAGCGGAAAGGGGGGATCCCTTCAAAAGTTATTCAGGGATGAATCGCTTCAGGCCGTCAGCCGTTCCAGCTCTTCGGGCTTCACGATGGTCATGCTGGCGCCTTTGATCGTGATCCACTGGTCGCGGCGAAACTGGTTGAGCAGCCGCGTGACGGTCTCGCGCGAGGTGCCGGCCATGTTGGCCACTTCCTCGTGCGTGAGCGCCATGGTGAAGCGAATCTCCGGCTTGCCGTTGGCTGAGGAGTGGCCCCAGTCCAGCAGCAGCCGCGCCAGACGGCCCGCCGCCGACCCTGAGAGAGCCAGCCGCTTGGCGTCGTGAAACACGGTCAGGTATTCGCCGCTGAGCGATTGCGCGGCGTGCATGCTGGCGATGCCGTGGCGGCCGAGAAAGTCGACAAACTCCTGCTTGCGCACCGTTTTGACCTGGCATGGCTCGATGGCCTCGGCGGTCACCTCGTGCGGCACGTTGGCCAGCACCGCGCTCAGGCCCATCACATCGCCGGGGCCGGCGATCTTCAGGATCATGGTCTTGCCATCACGCGATGTGGACGATATCTTCACCTGCCCGAAGCAGATGACGAATACGTTGCGCGCCGCATCGCCCTCGCGAAACAGCTTGGCGCCGCGCGCGTGGCTCATCATCACCCCGATGCCGTCGTAGTCCTCAAGCGCCTCGGGCGTGAGATTGCAGAACATGCGCAGATGGCGATGCTCGCAATTGATGCAATCTTCCGGTGCGTGATGGGGTTGGAACGATGCCATACGTTTGCCGCAGGTTTGCAGCTAGTATAGCGCATCGCAAGGCGTTTTAGACGAGCGATCTTGCCCACGGGCGCGCTCAGGCGTGACTCGGTCCGCCAGCAGACGGTGGCTGACCGCCCGATCCCCGCCCGGCGCCGTCTGCGGCGCCGTGCCGCCGCGGCTTGGAATTGCGGGTGAGGCGGCTGGCGCTGTAACCGCGCGAAACCTCACGCGCCAGCTCCTCGAGCAGACGCATCCGCAGCCGCGGAAAGACTTGAAACGCACGACTTAACGCGCCGGCCGGCAGCAGCAGAACCGACCCCGCCACCAGCGCCGTCAGCGTATAGGTATGCCGGTCGTCGCCCAGCGAAGCGGCCAGTTCCACCAGGTTTCCCGGGCGCGCCGGGCTGAGAGTCAGCCGGCTCTCCAGCCGCTCGGTCTTGCGCTGGAACAGCCCGGACACGATCAAGTAAAGACCTTTGCATGGGCTGGATTGCTGAAAAACCACCTCGCCCGATTGAAAATCGAGCGACTGAGCCGAGCTGTTCAACTGGTTCTGGATCGAGGGCGGGCACTCAAGCAGCTCTGCCAGCGGATGCGGCGCCACTGCATCTGACCACCCGGATATTGCCTCAGGTTGCATGGCTTCCTCCTCTTACGATCCACTCGATTTCCGGCTCTCCGCCGATTCGGCGAAGCGGATCGATCGAGCTATTTAGCTGCCTGCAGCGTCTCCGCCTCCGGCTGCGCGCGCAGGTCGGGAGCCGGTTCCGGCGGCACACACAACACCGGCACGCGGGAGCGCGAAAGCAGCGCATAGGCGGTGCCGTGCGGCCCGGGTGTCTCGCTGGCTCGCTTCACTCCTATGACCAGCAGGCTGGGGTGATATTGGGCGATGGCCGCGGCAATCGCATCTGCCGGGGCGCCGTCCTTGACAATGCAGCGAACCGGGAACTGCCCGTCCGGCGTAATGCCAAAGTCGGCCAAACTCGTGGCCGGCGGATTGAGAAAAGCAGACGCCTCCGCGGGAGGCCGAGCATGGAGGACCAGCAGGGTGCGCTGAAATGCCTTCGCCAGCGAACACGCCGTGGCAACCGCCGCGGGGGCAGATTCATTGCGCTCCAGCGCCAGCAGTACCGCGCCGCCGGGCACCGGCCGGAATTCGCCTGCGTTCCAGTCTTCGGCTACCGCCAGCACCGGGCACGCGGCCTCTCGCACCAGCTGCTCAGCCACCGCGCCCACCGCCAGCGGACCGGCACCGCGGTTGCCGCGGGTGCCCACCACGATCAAGCCCGCGCCGTATTGGCGTCCAATGTCGAGCAGCATTTGCGCCACCGCGCCCTAGCGCACCTCGGTGTGGCTGCGAATCCCTTCCCGATCCAATTCGGCCGCCATCTCAGCCAGCGCGGTCCGCGCACTCTGCGTGAGGTCCCGCACCAGACGGATGGGCACCGTGTCCACCGCGGCGTACTCCACCGGGTCGACGCCATGTGCCAGCACAATTCTCGCGCCATATGCCGAGGCAAGTTTCCGCGCATACTCCAGAGCTGCCTCCGGACGCCCGTCCAGCCCCGTAGCCACAACAATCGTCTTCAGGCCGTCTGCGAAGCTCACAACTTGCCTCCCCTGCGCCGCGTGCGTCACGCATGGCAGCGCTTCACCGATTTCTCGATTGGAATTTGAGTCTGCGCTTTGCCCGCAACCCAGGGCAGTGACCATATGCACCCTCGCGAGTGATTTAAATCACATTTTCATGGCGGCTGCATTCCGGGGCGGCTGGTCGGAGAGAAATGTTCAGGATCGTGCGGACAAATATTCGGCCTAACCGGGTTTAATATCAGGTGTCCAACGTTGTGACGCCCCCAGGTGGCTTGTTTCCGGCGCCCAACCAGCATGCTGAAAGTGCTACCGATCCTCCGGCGCTGTCCGGGACTAATGCCTCGCCGTTTTCACTGTCCAATCTCGCTCCTGGGGCCGTTCGCCTGTCTAGCTTTCCTCTGCGGAGGGGCGCTCACGGCACGTGCGCAGACCACCATCCATGTTCCCAAAGACAAGCCAACCATCCAGGCCGGCATCGACGCGGCCGCTAATGGGGACACCGTGCTGGTGGATCCCGGCACCTATAAGGAAGGCATCGACTTCAAGGGCAAGGCGATTACGGTCACCAGCTCCGCGGGACCGGACAGCACCATCATCGACGGCGCCAACCATGCGTTCACAGCGACGTTTCAGAGCGGCGAAGGCCTGACCAGCGTGCTGAGCGGCTTTACAATCGAGAACGGCGGCATGCCGCAGATCGATGTGAGCAGCAGCTTGTACACCGAAACCGGGGGCGTAGGCGTGCTGGGCGCGGCATCCCCTGTCATCGGTGGAAACGTGATCACGCACAACATCTGCACCGGCGTTTTTTCAGCAGGCGGCTCGCCGGTAGTCGAGTCCAACGAGATCAGCTATACGGTCAACCCGCCCAACCCGCCGAAGACGGGCCAGTGTCTTTACAACCCGAATACCGGCCAACTTTGGGGTGCGTCGCCGGTCTATGTCTCCTACGGCACCGCCGGGGCAAACACCGAGCCGGCGCAGGTGGTCGGCAACACCATCGAGAACAATACTCTCAACGACGGCAACGATGCGACCGACTGCGGCGGGGGCATCTTTGCCGAGACTCCATTCTTCATTTTCAACAACACCATCCGCAACAACTCGACCGACGCGCAGGGCGGAGGCATCTGCATCACGGGGACGTTCGGAATAGCTGCGCAAAACGTGATCTACGGGAATCACGCCGGCTGTTCAGGAGGCGGCGTGTGGCTGGAAGGGACCTTTCAGGGCGGCTACGGCCCCGACCTGCAGCTCTTTGTGAACAACGTGGTGACCGGCGACAGCACCGGCCTGAACGTCTGCGGCCAGAGCCAGGGCGGCGAACTCGACGATCCATATCCGGGCGGCTCGGAAATCGCCGTGGTCTATCCCACGCAGACTGAGCTGGCCAACAATATCGTCGCGGGAACGTCGGCGCCCGCCGCCGTCTATGTCTATCCCAACAGCACAACGCTTTCGCCGCTTCAGAACGCCGTATTCGACCACAACGATCTCTACAACTCGGGCGGACCTGCTTTCTCCGGGGGCGGCATCACGGGCGACCCCAGCGGAAGTTATGGCAACATCTCCGCCGACCCGCGGTTTGCCGACTCCGCGGGCAGCGACTTCCACCTCACGAAAGGCTCGCCCGCCATCGACGCGGGCAACAACAGCGCCATCGAGCAGATGGCGAAGCTCGGCCTCAGCCTCGGCGCGGATTTCGACGGCAATCCGCGCATTCAGGACGCGACCGGCAAGGGCTATCCCATCGTCGACATGGGTCCGTACGAGTTTCCTGGCGCCGATGAGACCAAGCCGACAACGATTTTGCTGACTCCATCGAACTACACGCCCAACGCCGTCACTCCGTTGCCCATCACGGCGAAGGTGATCTCGCCCAACGGAACGCCGACGGGGCCGTTGACGTTTTATCTGAATGGCAAGGCGTTCGGGACCGCGCAGATCGACGGTAACGGGTCGGCGACCATCGACACGCCAGGGATGGCGCCGGGCCAGTCGGCGCTGCTGGCCACCTATGCGGGCCAGGGAGAGTTTACCCCCGCCGTCTCGGTGGAGGTGCTGATCTATGTGCTGGGCTATCCGGTCAACATCAAGCTGACGTCCGCGCCCAATCCATCGGTGGTCAACATGGCGGTCACATTCACCGCCAATGTCACGACCGCGATCGGACCGCCGCCGGGCGACCTGGCATTCATCGATGAAACTGACAACCAGACCACCCTGGCGAATGTTCCGATCCCCAAAAATGGCGTGACCACGTTTACCACCAGCTCGCTGGCGCTGGGATCGCACGACATTCGCGCATATTATGCGGGCAGCGGCGAGTTCGACCCTGGCTCAGCGGACGTCACACAAGTCGTTCTGCTGATTTATCCCGACACGGAGACGCTTAAGTCGTCGCAGAATCCCATCAAGCGCGGTCAGCCAGTTACGTTCACGGCCACCGTCACTTCTCCCGATGGAGCACCCACAGGCAATGTGACATTCAGCGACGACGGAGAAGTTTTCGGCGCCGCGCCGCTTAACAACGGCGTGGCAGCCATCTCGACGAGCGGGCTGGCTATCGGCAAGCAGCTCATCACGGCGACTTATGCGGGCAATCCGGACTACGCGACGGCAACAGCGAGCCTCACCGAGACCGTCGAGGGGTTGCCAAGCAGCACCACATTGGTCTCGATAACGCCCGCCAAGCCTTATGCATTGGAGGCGACAACCTTCACGGCCAGGGTTAGCGGTACGGGCGGCAAGCCTACCGGCGCTGTGATCTTCATGAGAGACGGTCTCCTCATGGGTGCGGGGCAGCTGCTGGCGGACGGCTCAGCCAAGTTGGTGTACTCATTCCTCGACGCCGGAAACGTGACAGTCACCGCAACTTACCTTGGCGATTCGTATTTCGATGCCAGCACATCGGCGGGAGTCCCGCTCACGGTGCTCATCAACGACAGCGCCACATCGCTCACCGTAGCGCCCAATCCCGATCTCGCCTTCAAGACGGCCACGCTCACAGCTACCGTCACATCGAAGAGCGGCGCCATGATTGGCTTCAATCCCAATGGGCTCGTCAACTTTCTCGACGGTACAACCCCGCTCGGCAGTTCTGCGTTGAATGGCGGCGGCGTCGCGACACTTCAGGTCAACAGCCTTCAGGATGGAACGCACAAGATCAGCGCGGTCTATCCCGGCACTCCGGCGTTTGAACCGAGCAAGTCGTCTTCGCAGTTGATCGTCGTCACGCCGGACCCGACCACGACGACGGTGACGGCAAACATCGATCCGCAGGAGGTGGGCCTGCCCGTGACTTTTACCGCAAAGGTCGCGGCGGTGGGCGTGCCGGTGGGAGCAGTTACCTTCAAGGATGGCGGGAGCTTGCTGGCCACGCGCACGCTCGATTCAACCGGCGCGGCCACGTTCACCACCTCGGCACTGGCGGTGGGCACTCATGCGATTACGGCCTCATTCGCCAACACGACCATCGATTTTCTGCCCAGCGTTTCGCCGGTTTATACCGAGACCATCGTGTTTGCCGTGGGCGATTTTTCGATTGCCGCCACGCCTGCGGCGCGAACTCTTTACACCGGAGAAGCGGCGCAGTTCAAAGCGGTGTTGACGCCGAGCGGCAACTGGAACCGCGACGTGACGCTCACGTGCAGCGGCCTGCCTGCAAACACCACCTGCGCCTTTGCTCCGACGATCGTCGAAGGCGCAAACGGCGCGTCGGCTCTCACCGTACAGACATCCGCGCCGCAGCAGATATCGGCTGCAACCACGCAAAGATTCCCGTGGACCGGGATCACGGGCACTGCGCTCGCTGCGCTGGGATGGTTCTTTGTCCCGTTCCGAAGACGACGGCGCCTCAGGCAACGCCTCAGGCTGCTCTGCCTGCTGGCCGCGGCGCTTGCGGCGGTGAGCTCATGCGGCGGAAATCCGGTGAGCGGAGGCACGCCGCCGGGCGCTTATCCAATCCAGATCAACGCGACGTTTGCCGAAGGCGGACAGTCGTTGACTCACAGCGCTATTGTGACGCTGACCGTGAAATCGCTGTTCTGACCGGAATGTTGCGGGTGTCGATCCGCGGCATCAAGAGAGTCTCGGCAATGGGCATGAATCTGAGCAGAGTGAAACAACACGCGATCGCGACCGCGGCCAGGATCGCGCAGATATCCCTGCTGACGCTGTGCATGATTGCGCCGGCCGTCGCAGTCTCCGGGCAGGTGGTTCCCGCAGGATATGGCAACAGCAATCGCCTGTGGGTGGGCGGCGAGTATTCCAACTTTACGCCCAGCTTCGGGCCGGCGGTGCGCATCGCCGGCGTGGGCGCGTTCGCAGACTGGAACCTGAACCCGCGCTGGGGCGTTGAGGGCGAAGCGCGCTTTCTGCGCTTCAACGGATTCTATGGCGAGGCGCAGAATACTTACCTCGCCGGGCCAAAATTCATGGTGCTCAAGCAGGGCAAGTTCCGGCCGTTTGCGAAGTTCCTCATCGGCATGGGAGACAATCATTTCCCATTCAAGATCGGCAACGGCAGCTACCTGGCGTACGCGCCCGGCGCCGGCCTGAACTACCGGCTCACGCGCCGGATCGCGCTGCGCGGCGACTACGAATATCAGCTCTGGCCCTCCGCGCCGGGCATTGCGGGCGAGCCCAGCAATGGCATGAAGCCAAACGGATTCAGCGCCGGGTTTGCGTACAGCCTGCTCGGCCGGCGATAGGTTTTCATTCGCTGAAAAAGGTCAGCAGTTCTTTGTGCGCGTGTTTTGCCTGGAATTCAGGCCCGGGGAACTATCCTTCAGCTTAGGACGTACACGCATCTATGGCGCGCGGAATCCCCCAGTTCACGCGCCTGCGGTTCTCCGGAGGACTCATGTCAAACTTCACCGATCAGCTGCGGCAGGTTCTGCGCCGGCTCAGCCGCGCGCCGCTGTTCACCGCCATCACGCTGCTCACGCTGGCCATCGGTGTGGGCGCGAACACGGTGATCTTCTCAGTGGTCGAGGGCGTGCTGCTCAAGCCGCTGCCGTATCCGCATCCGGAGCAATTGATTGGCGTGTGGCACACGGCGCAGCTGGTCGGATTCTCGAAACTGAACATGTCGCCATCGATTTACTTTATCGACCGCGAACAAAGCACCACGCTTGAGGACATCGGCGTCTACAGCGGCGATTCGATGAACATCACCGGCTCCGGCCAGCCGGAGCATGTGCAAGGCCTCGATGTCTCCGACGGCACGCTGCCCATTCTGGGCGTGAGGCCGGTGGCGGGGCGCCTGTTCAAGCGCAAGGACGATACGGCCGGCTCTCCGGACACAATCCTCATCTCCTACGCCTATTGGCAGCAGAAGTTCGGCGGCTCGCCGTCGGCTGTGGGCCGCTCTCTCACGGTCGATGGAAAATCGCGGGAAATCATCGGCGTGCTGCCCCGCGATTTCCACTTCCTCAACTACCCCGACCCAGCGCTCATCGAGCCGTTTCAGTGGGATCGCAGCAAGATCAAGCTGGGCAACTTCAGCCAGAGCGGGCTGGCCCGATTGAAGCCCGGCGTCACGCTGGAGCAGGCCAGCGCGGACCTGGCACGGCTCATTCCGGTTGTCAATCGCAGCTTCGCGGCGCCGGATGGTTTCAGCCCCACCCTGTTTGAGGATGCGCACATCAAGCCTGATCTTCGCCCGCTGAAGAACGATGTGATCCAGGATGTGGGCAAGGTCCTGTGGGTGCTGATGGGTTCCATTGTCATGGTTCTGCTGGTGGCCTGCGCCAACGTCGCCAATCTTCTATTGGTGCGCGTGGAGGGCCGCCGCCAAGAGCTCGCCATTCGCTCCGCTCTGGGTGCGGGCTGGGGCCGCATCACCGCGGACCTGCTCTTTGAGAGCGTAGTGCTTGGAGTGGCCGGCAGCCTCATCGGCCTGGCCTTTGCCTACGGGGCCCTGCGCCTGCTCATTGCCGCCGCGCCCACCGGCCTGCCGCGCATTCATGAGATCGGCATCGACCTGCCAGTGCTCCTGTTCACGCTCGGCCTGGCTCTGCTCACCAGCCTGCTCATCGGCCTGATTCCGGTAATGAAATACGCCGGCCGCGGCGCCACCAGCGGCCTGCGCGAGGGCGGACGCGCGCTCAGCCAGGGCCGCGAACGCCACCGCGCGCGCAAGGCATTGGTGATTGTGCAGGTAGCGCTGGCCCTGGTCCTGCTGATCTGCTCTGGCCTCATGATCCGCACCTTCCGCGCGCTCATGCGGGTGTCGCCGGGCTTCGACGCGCCAGAGTCGATTGAGGCCTTCCGCTTCTACATTCCCGAGACGCAAATCCCTGACAAGGATGCCGACCGCGTCCTCCACATGCAGCAGGACATTCAGAGCAAGCTCGCCACCATTCCCAGCGTGTCGTCAGTAAGCATTTCGAGCAACGTTCCCATGGACGGGAACTCCTCGAATGACCTCCTGTATGCGCAGGATCATGTGCTTCTCCAGGGCGAGCTGCCGCCGATTCGCCGCTTCAAGTTTATTGCGCCGGGAACCTTTGCCACGCTGGGCACAAAGCTGCTCGCTGGGCGCGACCTGACCTGGACCGACCTCTACGACAAGCGCCCCGTGGCCATCATCTCTGAGAATTTTGCGCGCGAGTACTGGCACAGCGCCAACAACGCCATCGGCAAAAAGATTCGCGTCGCGACCACGGACGACTGGCGCGAGATTGTCGGCGTGGTCCAGGATGTGCACGACGACGGCGTCGACCAGCCGGCGCCCGCCATCGTCTACTGGCCGCTGCTGCGCGTCAACTTCGAGGGCCAGAAAGAGGACCTCCATCGCGGCATCGCGTTCATCATCCGCAGCCCCCGCGCCGGCTCGCAGGCCTTCATGAACGAGATTCAACGCGTGGTGTGGTCGATCGATTCCGATGTGCCGCTGGCCAACCCCACCACGCTCGGCGAACTCTACACCAAATCGATGGCGCGCACTTCGTTCACTCTCGTCATGCTGTGCGTGGCCGGCAGCATGGCGCTGCTGCTGGGCATCGTCGGCATCTACGGTGTGGTGTCTTACTCGGTGTCGCAGCGCACGCGCGAGATCGGCATTCGCATGGCGCTGGGCGCGCAGCGGCGCGAACTGACCGCCATGTTTGTCCGCCAGGGATTGTGGCTCACCGGCATCGGCGTGGCCTGCGGACTGGTGGCGGCCTTCGCCGCGATGCGCCTGATGGGGTCGCTGCTCTTCAACGTGAGCCCGGTCGATCCCATCACCTACGCGGCGATCACAGTGTGCGTTGTCGCCACCGCGTACGTGGCCTGCTATCTGCCCTCGCGCCGCGCTTCGGCGGTGAATCCGGTGGATGCGCTGCGCGCAGAATAGCGATCAGCTGCATACGCTGATCCTTTCACTGAGTTCCACTGAAGTTGGGTGCCCCAGGTCCCGATTCTGGGACCTGGGATACCTCCATTCTCGATAGCGCAGCAGCGCAAACACCTATACATCCACAACCTCGATGCGATACCCTTGCCCGTCATGAGAATCACGAAAAAATCCGCTACTCAATCGCTTTTGCCGTTCAGCTTCAGCGTTGTCGCATGCTTACTGCTGGGCTCTGCACTCACCGCTGCTGCGCAGGCGCCCGTGCCCGACTCGCCCGCCATTGAGGCCAAAGCCAAAGGGTGGGTGGCGAAGCTCACTCTCGAGCAGAAGATCGAACTCATCGGCGGCGTGGACGAGATGTACACACACGCCATGCCCTCGATCGATGTGCCGCGGTTCAAGATGTCCGATGCCTCGGTGGGCGTGCGCACGTGGGGACCGACGACTGCGTATGCCGGCGGCGTGGCGCTGGCCGCTACATGGGACCGCGAGTTCGCGCGCAAGCTCGGCGAGAGCCTGGGCGGCGATGCCCGCGCACGCAACGTAAATTATCTGCTCGGCCCCGGAGTCAACATCGCGCGCTCGCCCATCGCCGGCCGCAACTTTGAATATTTATCCGAAGACCCATTCCTTAATGCGCAGATGGTGGTTCCGTACATCGAGGGCGTGCAGTCGCAGGGCGTGATCGCCACTGTGAAGCATTACGCCATCAACAACCAGGAATACAACCGGCACAACGTCAGCTCCGACATTGACGAGCGCACCATGCGCGAAATCTATTTCCCCGCGTTTGAATCCGCTGTGAAAGAGGGCCACGTGGACGCGGTGATGAACTCCTACAACCTCATCAACGGCGTGCACGCCACGCAGAACGACTTCCTGAATCTCAAGGTGCTCAAGGGCGAGTGGGGCTTCAACGGGATTCTGATGTCGGACTGGGACGCGACCTACGAGAGCGTTGGCGCGGCCAACAACGGGCTCGACCTCGAAATGCCCGGCCCGCGCTTCATGAACGTGAAGGCGCTGACGGCCGCGGTGAAAGACGGCGCGGTGAAGGAGAGCACGCTCGACGAAAAGCTGATGCGCATCTTCCGCACCGAGCTGCGTTATGGATTCATCGATCGTCCGCAGTTCAATGGCGGCTCGACGTATTCGGTGGCCGACCGCGCCGTGGCGCTCGATGGCGCGCGCGAAAGCATCACGCTCCTCAAAAACGAGGGCCACATCCTGCCGCTCGATGCCGCGAAAATCAAGACCATCGCGGTGATCGGGCCCAACGCCTGGCCGGCAGTGAGCGGCGGCGGCGGCTCTTCGGAGGCGCAGGCGTTTGAGCCGGTGAGCATCGTGACCGGCATTGCCAATCTGGCCGGTGCAAACGTGCATGTGCTCTACGCACGCGGTCTGCCGGAGCAGAACGATATCTTCTGGCGCACGCATTGGGAGAGCGGCGTGAAGGTCGAGACCTATCCCAGCAAAGACCTCACCGGCACGCCGGTAACCTCCAGCACTCCGGTCATCAACGACGCCAACTTCAACGGCTGGGAGGCGGAGTCGAAGACGCCGAAGAGCATCCGCTACTCGGCCAGCTACAAGGCTGCCAAGGCGGGCAAATATCTGTTCCTGGCCGCAGCCGGCGGATGGAACGCCGACGACTACACGGTGAAGGTGGATGGCAATGCGATTCCCTTTCCGCCGCACGCCGAGGGGCAGGCGCCGCAATTCACCACGCTCGATCTCACAGCCGGCCAGACCGTCAACATCGAGGTCGAATACAAGCAGCAGGGCACCAATCCGCACTTCGGCATGGGCATTGCCAATGAAGCGGACATGATTTCAGAAGACGTGAAGAAGTACGCCGCGGCTGCCGATGTTGTGGTGGTTGCCGCCGGCTTCAGTCCCTCCACCGAGAGCGAGGGGCTCGATCGCACGTTTGGCCTGCCGTGGGGACAGGATGCGCTGATCGAGGCCGCGGTTGCGGCGAATCCGCACACCATCGTTACGCTCAACGCGGGCGGCGCACTGGACACGCGACGCTGGCTCGACAAGGTTCCGGCGCTCGTGCATCTCTACTATCCCGGCCAGGAGGGCGGCACCGCTGTTGCTGAGGTGCTCTTCGGCAAACACAATCCCGAGGGCAAGCTGCCGGTCACTTTCGATCGCAGCTGGGAAGAGAGCGCGTCGGCGAAATTCTACTACCCAACGCCGGGGGCGGATACATCGCTGCACGTGGTCGAGACCGACGGCAAGATCAACGACTACGTGATCCCGCACGTAAAGTACGACGACAAGCTGATGGTGGGCTATCGCTACTGGACTACGAATGGCAAGCATCCGCTGTTTCCGTTTGGATTTGGGTTAAGCTACACGAGCTTCGGCTTCTCGAAGCTCCACGTGCCTGCAACCGCTGCATCCGGCTCGACGGTCGCGGTCAGCTTCGACGTGACCAACACCGGCAAAGTAGCCGGCGCGGAAGTGGCGCAGCTCTACGTCTCCGATCCATCAACGAAGGCGTCCCGTCCGGAGCGTGAATTGAAGGGATTCGAGAAGGTGCGCCTCGCGCCCGGCGAAACGAAGCACGTGACGATCAACCTCGACGCGCGCGCCTTCAGCTATTGGGATGAGGGCGCACACAAGTGGACCATCGATCCGGGCAAGTTCGTGATCCTGGTCGGCGACTCCAGCGAGAACACGCCGCTACATGCGGAATTGACGATCAATTAGCAACAGCAATCGCCCTGACGAAAAACGGCCTGCCGCCTCGATGTGGCAGGCCGTTTTTCATGGAACGGGGTGATCGTCGATATTGACATTTGTATGTACAAATGTCAATATAAGCGGAGAGTGGGCGATGAGCCGATTCGTTTGGGACCCGGCGAAGAACCGGGAGAATCTCCGCAAGCATGGTGTCCGGTTCGAGACCGCAAAACTCGTTTTCGAGGATCAGTGGATTCTTTCGCGCCGGGATTTGTCGCACGACGACGCCGAAGAACGTTTCAACGCACTCGGAGAGATCGGGCAACGTGCAGTTCTGTTCGTCGTGTACACCTGGCGCGAAGAAGATGAAGAAGAGACCATCCGGCTGACCTCAGCACGAAGCGCATCCGCCCAGGAAACGAGGATTTATGAAGAAGCTCGCAGCCGAGCGCAAGCGGGACATCGCCGCAGTCGCCGCCAAGACCGACGCTACGATTGATTTCACGGAAATGCCCGAAGTCCTCGATTGGTCGGGAGCAGAAGTTGGACGATTTTATAGGCCCGCGAAGCGCCCAGTGACTATGCGCCTCGACAACGACATTGTCGAGTGGCTCAAGAGCTATGGGCGAGGCTATCAGACCAAGGCCAACCTCCTGCTGCGACACGCGATGGAAACGAGCCGCCATTCAATTTCAAGAGCCGGCAAGAAGTCTCCGCGGACCGTCCAGCGATCCCGGCAATCTTCGCGATCCAGCTAGAGCGCTACCGCGATGAGGCCGGCAAGCCTGCATCCGCCAGGCTCGGTAGCGCGTGCGTGTCATACCACTGCTGGATGACGAGGTTCCAGCGCTGCCCGCGGCCAATCCACAAATCGGCGGCGCGGTCGTAGCGGGCCAGATCGTTCTCCAGCCAATACTGACGGTTGTCCCTCAGCCACGCCTGCTTGAAGAGCTCGCGCAACTGCGTATATCCGTCGCGGATATCTTCGAGGCGGCCGTTGTTGGAGCCGATGGTGTAGAGCAGGTCTTCCACTTCATCGTGGCGCTTGGCATCGCTCTCGATGGCCAGCGCCTGGTTGTACTCGTCCACACATTCGTCGGCGGCCTGGAACTTGAGGCCCACAAAATCGATGCGGCGCGCGCCCAGCTCCAGCGCGTCGAGAGCCTCTTCATTGTCGAGCTTGCCGGCGGCGCGGGCCTCGGCGATGAGCGTGACGGCGTGCTCGGCGTGCAGGCGCATCTGGCTCAGCGCAGGCCGCAACTTGACGGCGGTGCGCTGACCCTCGGGCGAAAACGGATCGAGCCAGAAGAGCGAGTCCTGCGCATCCTCAAGGCCGGCCGTCTTGAGCAGCGCGTGCACGGCGCGAATCTCCTGCTGCGCCTGGTCAATCTTGCCGGTTGAGTCGCGATGAAATGCGAGGCCGTACGAAGACGCGAATGCGTCTTCGGAGCTTTCGCCCGACTGCCACGCAGCCGCCGCGCCAAACAGAATGCCGTACCAGTTCTCGTCGAAGATGCCTTCGCCGTCGTCGTTCCACACGGTGTTCAACATGCCGACCGCGCCCAGCTTTTGCCCGTCGCGCACAAACGCGCGGATGTTGCCCAGCGCCTCGTTGTTGTTGGGGTAGATGCGATTCCAGTTGTTCACGCCCGGCGCAACCCAGGTCTCGAGACCGGCCTTGATGAAGGGCGCAATGGCCTTGGTAAAATCGGGCTTGGCGTCGTAGTGCCAGGGCACGGCGATCATGTCCTTGGGAAGCGTGCCGACCAGGTCAGGCGAGTTTTCCGCGATGTCTCCCCAGAAGAGCAGGCGCTTGTGATTGGGCGCGAGCGTCGCGTGCACCTGCGTCAGAAAGTCGAGATAGACGGGGCCGAGCCCGCGCTGCTGCACCTGATCGCGCGTGCGTCCGAGGCCCAGCTCAAACGTTTCGTCGGCGCCGATGTGCACCCACGGCCCCGGAAACACCTGCGCCAGCTCGCTGAACCAACTACCGATCAGTGGCAGCGTGCCCGCGTCGCCGGGCGCGAGCACCTGTCCGTGCGGATTCTCGCCCAGATGCGAGAACTGCTCGAACTTGAGCACATGGTGCAGATGGCCAAACGACTCCTGCTCGGGAATGATGGTGATGTGATATTTGGCGGCGTACTCGACCAGTTCGCGGCCCTCTGCGGGCGTCATGGTGCCGCCGGGATACGCGGCGATGGATGAGCTCGCGTAAGCAAACGTGCCCTCGAAGTAGGGCGAGAAGATGTTGTATTTGTAGGCGGCCAGCGTGCGGATCTCGCGCTTGAGAAAGTCCATGTTGGGCAGCGGGCCGCGCGACCAGTCGTCGGAGACGCCGCGATGTGGCATGGCGGGCCAGTCGCGGATGGTGGGAACAAGCAGCACAGCGTCTTTGCCGCTGCCGCGAATGAGTTGCTTCACGGTCTGTGCGCCGTAAAAAAAGCCGGCGGAAGTCTCCGCGATTATGGCCAGGCCTCCTGCACCCGCAGGCACGATTGCATAGCCTTCGTCATGCATCGCGGGATCGAAAGTTAGGTGATCTTTTTCAAGCAGTTCTTTCCCTTGCCCCGTTTTCGCATTGAGGAACATGATCGAATTTGCATCATTTACGTGAATACTCATCCCTCGCGTCGCGAGCGATTCTTCCAGGTCCTTTAGAGCCGCAACTTCATCCTCTGCACCCTTTTCATAACCGGAGTCAAGCCCCACACTTCCTATCCGAAACGCTTCGACGGCGACGCATTCTCGCGGCGCAGGAACCAGGTGCAGATCAGAGCATGCCGGAGCGGGCGCCGGAGTGACGCGCCATTGTGCAGACGCGCTCGTGTTGGCGCACAGCAGGAGCAAAGCGGCAAGAGCAAAATAAATACGCATGGCGGTCCCTCGTCGATGTGGAATCGCTTGTCAGCCTAGCACACGAGTCTCTCTCCCGGTGCAGACTCTTCAATGGAAGGCCGCTCAGGGCGAAAATGGTCTAGAATATCGTTGTGCGCGATGCACGGCTTCGGCGCGGAGAATCACTGCTGCTGAAGCGAAAGCCGCGCACAGTGGTTCAAGGGGACACCATGAAGATTCTTCGTTCCGTGAATCGCAGGGATCCAAATGTTGGGACTGCCGGATGGTTTACGGTCTTGCGCCCTACCAAGTGGATTGCCGCCTCGCGTCTTCCCGACGCCGCCCGTCATTTCTCTGCCCCATCCCAGAGGGCGAGACGTCAAGCGCTGGAACGCCCGGCGGCGTTTACTCGCAGCCAGGAAACGACACCCTTCTTGCAGGCCATGGAGCTAAACGCGCACGATCGCAGCCCGATGCGGCTTGTGTTGGCCGCTTTTTCAGCGATTGCGATTACATCGGGTCTGCTGTGGTGGATGATTCAGAAGCAGTGATCTGGCCACCAGATCCCATCCGTTTCTCGATTGCAAAATTTGGCGGTTCTGCCTGGAGCATGTTTCAAAGAATTGCGCAGTCGATGGATTGTTAGACCCCCTCAGGGGCTAAAGCCCGCCGTCGATAGGGCGCTTTCGGCACGACTGAAGTCGTGCCCTGACACTTCGAGCCTCTCCGAATCAGTTTTCCAGCAGGCTGCAGTGCCACGCTCCGCCTATCGCAAACTCTTCAGCGCCGGATAGAGCTTGCGCCAGCGCGCATATCCAGCCACATAAGCCGCCTGCTCGGCTGCATCTGGCTCGATGGTTTGCGCCACCTCGATGGCCTGGCCGCAGGCCTCGTCGAGATTGGCCCAGTGGCCCGCGCCAACACCGGCCAGCAGCGCCGCGCCAAACGCGCCGCCCTCTTCCGCGGTGAGAATCTCGACGGCATGGCCGTAGATGCCGGCCTGAATCTTCCGCCACAGCGGCCCGCGCGCGCCGCCGCCGCCCAGGCGAATGCCGCTGACCGGAATGCCCAGCTCCGCAAACAGGGTAAACGTGTCCTTGAGCGAATACGCCACTCCCTCCAGCACCGCGCGGATAAAATGCGCCGCTGTGTGATGGGTCGAGATGCCGGCAAAGGCCGCGCGCACCTCGGGGTCGAGATGCGGCGTGCGCTCGCCGAGCAGGTATGGCGCCCACTCCAGACCCTCGCTGCCGGCTGGAATCTTCGCAGCCGCCGCGGTCAGCCCGTCGTAATCCTGCCCGGCAAAAAACGTCTCCTTGAGCCAGCGGAAGCTCAGCCCCGCCGATTGCGTTACGCCCATCACATGCCACACTCCCGGCACGGCGTGGCAAAACGTGTGCAGGCGGCCTTTGGGGTCTTTGGTTGGCTCGGCTGTTGCCGCAAACACCACGCCCGACGTGCCGATGGTCGCCGACACCGACCCCGGCTGCAGGATGCCCATGCCCACCGCGCCCGCACCCTGGTCGCCCGCACCCGCCACGACGGGCGTGCCGGCCTTCAGGCCCGTGAGACCGGCCTCGGCCTCGGTGATGCGCGCGCAGACCTCGGGCGATTCATACACCCTGGGCAGCCAGCTCTCCGGAATGCCCGCCGCCTCGGCCACTTCGCTTGACCAGCGCCGGTGCGTCACGTCCAGCAGCAGCGTGCCTGAGGCTTCCTGCACATCGATGGCGAACTCGCCCGTAAGCCGGTAGCGCAGGTAATCCTTGGGGCACATAATGTGGCGGATCTTCGCGAAAATCTCCGGCTCGTGCGTCTTGACCCATAGCAGCTTGGTCAGCGTGAAATTGGGCAGCGCCGGATTGCAGGTCAGCTCGATCAGCCGCTCGTAGCCGATCTTCTCCGTCAGCCAGTCGCACTCGGGCTGCGTCCGCGTGTCACACCAGATGAGCGCGGGCCGCAGCACCTGCCCGGCCTCGTCCAGCATCACGGCGCCGTGCATCTGGCCGGTCAGGCCGATAGCCGCGATAGGCTGACGCGGCTCGGGCGCGGCCGCCAGCGCCAGGCGAATGGCTTCCTGAGCGGCGCGCCACCAGTCTTCGGGGTCCTGCTCCGCCCAGCCGGGATGCGGCGTGCGAAAGGCCGCGTGTTCACTGGCCGCCCCGGCAATCAGCCTGCCCTCGGCATCCACCACCACGGCCCGCGTGCCGCCCGTGCCTACGTCCATTCCCAGAAACCACATGCGCTTGCTCTCCCTATATAAATCGATTTTTTCCGGCGGGGGAAGGATAGCAGCACGGGCGTAAGCCAGCAAACAGAGAGCACGCGGCTCATCGATCCCCGTGCTCAGTTGACGTATGGTTGGTGTTCGTGCCTACAATCCAACACTTCTGCTCGGAGGAACCACATGAATCTCAGACCGCTCTCAGCCCTGCTTGCGCTGACAATCGCCATTCCCAACTGCACCAGCTTCGCACAACAAGCAGCCAGTCCCGTGCAAAGGGACGCAGCAGCGTCGAATTCGGTCAGCGATGCAACCTCTACGCCGACGGTTACCCCTTTCGCGTTCGGCAACGGCGTGTCGCCAACATTCTACGGAAGCTGGTGCAAGTTTCCTTATCCAGCATTGAGTGTTCCGAAGGGGGAGACGCTTGTTCTTCAACAGGCCTTTTGGACAGAGCCCGCAGTTCAAGAAGGGGGCACCTTTTATCTGACCGTTACGGCGACAACCAACAAATTGCGCGTTGAGCATTGGGTGGCCACCACCTTCCAACCGGGCCAGGGAACGGCGAGCCCGAACGCCAAAGTTACGCAGTCGATTCCACTATCGCTGTATGCCGACGGGGATACCGCTGTGGTTGTGACGCTGTACTATATCGGAGGCGCCTGCCCAGGCAACGGGCCGCTACCGGAGGGCTTGGTACAGAACAATTATTCGTTGTCCGGCTACCTTACAAGCCAGCTCTGATCGTAGATTTCAGAGCGAGTGTCTCTCTGGCGGCCAAGGTTCATGCCTGTTCACGCGGCATGGGCAGCCTCGCGTCGGCATCTTTGCCGGCTTCGATCGTAGCAGGTCATCGATGCCGGTTCACATGCGGCCACAAGCGCGATCCGGCACTTGTCCCATCATCCATTCAAGAAAATTTGAGCGGACCAAAAGCCCCAGCGTCTGTGGGTATAAGAGTCTTCGCTTCCTCGAGCGAGACATGAATCCGAGCGAGGCAGTGCGGATCTTGTGCGCACTTCACCAACTTCTGGAGGCAAGATATGAAACGCAGTTGGAATGCTATTCCAAATCTGGGCATCCGCTCTCTGCACCTGCTGCTTGCCGTCTCGTTCGGTACTCTGCTCTTCGCTGTGGCTGGGTACGCGCAGTCCCCGGACACCAAGCCGTGCGAGATCAAGACGCCGCCCGTAGAAGTCAATCAGACGGTATTCCTGAAATACGCCAGCCAGCAAAACGACCTGAACGATATCCAGACCGACCTGCGGAACATGTTTTCCAGGATGAAAATCTACGGCATTCCATCCCAATACGCCATCACCATGCGCGGCACGCCGGACGACATCGCTCTCGCGGTCAAATTGATCGCGGACCTGGACCGTCCCAAGAAGACCTACCGCCTCACCTACACCATCACGGAAACCGACAGCGGCAAGCCCGCCGGCGCCGGGCACTATGCCATGATTGCGACTTCCGGAGAGCGCCAGATTTTCAAGCAGGGCGACCGCATTCCGATTTTCGTGGGAACCAATGATGCTCAGAACACAACGCAGAACCCCAAGGTGGAGTTCGTCGGCGCGCAGGTGCAATATCAGGATGTGGGGCTGATGATCGACTCGATCGTTCAGGCCCACGACGACGATGTGGTTTTGCGCTCCAAAGTTGAGCAGTCCAACGTGTCGGAGGACAAGTCCGGCGTGGGTACGCAGGACCCGATCATCCGCCAGAGTTTGCTGGAAGGGACATCGACGCTGGTGCTGGGCAAGCCGCTGGTGCTGGGCGCGCTGGACATCCCCGGCAGCACGCGCAAGCTTGAGGTGCAGGTTGAGGCGGAGCTCGTCAAATAAGCGCACGACCTCGGTCATCCTGTCGTTCCCGCCATACGGGACGCGGAGCCGGAGTGTGACCTTCCGCACACGTTGGAGAGGTGCGTGCAGGCGAGAATGGATCTGAACAGGCCGCTGAGTCCACTCGCTTTGCCGGCCATGAGGAACCTTCACCATGAGCGATCTAGCCCCCCTTGCCGAGGCCGTTGCCGTTGACCCGCTGGTCGGTCATCCACCCGACTACCATGTCTTTCACAAGTTTCTGGAGCGCTGCAAGAGCCTGCCTGCCATCACCACGGCTGTGGTCTGGCCGCTCTCCGAGGTGGCCATGAAGGGCGCCGTGGAGGCCGCGGCCGAGGGGCTCATCGAGCCTACGCTGATTGGCAACGAGGCGCAGATGAAAGCCCTCGCGGCTCGCCTCGGCATCGAAATCGGCGTTTATCCCATCCTGCACGCCGAGACCGAGGAGAAGGCCGCCGAACTGGGCGTGGCCATGTGCCGCAGCGGCAACGCCCAGGCCATGATGAAGGGCAGCCTGCACACCGATGAGCTGATGAAGGTGGCCATGGCACGCGATACCGGCCTGCGCACCTCGCGGCGCATTTCGCACGTGTTTGTAATGGATACGCCGGCCTACGCGCGTACCCTGCTGATCACCGACGCGGCCATCAACATCGCTCCCGAGCTTGAGGACAAGGTGCACATCGTGCAGAACGCCATCGACCTGGCGCACGCGCTGGGCATTCCCAAGCCCAAGGTGGCGCTGCTCTCGGCGGTGGAGACGGTGAACCCCAAGATCAAGTCCACGCTGGACGCGGCGGCGCTGTGCAAGATGGCTGATCGCGGCCAGATCACAGGCGGCATTCTCGACGGGCCGCTGGCCTTTGACACGGCGGTCAGCGTGAAGGCGGCCAAGATCAAGAAGCTGGTTTCGCCGGTCACAGGACAGGCAGACATCCTGGTGGTGCCCGATCTGGAGAGCGGCAACATGCTGGCCAAGCAGCTTGAATACCTGGGCGGCGCGCAGCTGGCGGGCATTGTGCTGGGCGCGCGGGTGCCCACCATCCTCACCAGCAGGGCCGACTCGGCCGAGACGCGCCTGACCAGCTGCGCGGTGGCCGTGCTGCTGCATTACGCCACGCATCCGCGGCTGAAGGCGTAGCCTCTGCATTTTTCGCCCAGCCTGGCAAGCGCCGCTCCGATGAGGGACGGCGCTTCTTGTGCTTCATCCTGACGTCCAGCTTCCAGGGAACCCTTGAGTGCTGTCCGGCATCCTACCTCATTGCATGGGAAATTCGGCTCGGACGCTCCATTGCGGAGCCTCGAGAGGTCTGTTCCCGGCAAAGGAGATTCGATGTCCAGCCACACAGCACCCGAAACAAAAGCAGCTAAAGTCAACGTTCCAGACGGTTTCGCCCCCGAACAGGTGAAGAACCTATCCAGCGTGCTCAATGCCCTGCTGGCCGACGTTTTTGTGCTCTACCTCAAGACCAAGAACTTCCACTGGCACATGAGCGGGCCGCATTTCCGCGACTATCACCTGCTGCTTGACGAGCATGCCGAGCAGATCTTCGCCATGACCGACGAGCTGGCCGAGCGCGTGCGCAAGGTGGGCGGCACTACCATCCGCTCCATCGGCCACATTGCCAAGCTGCAGCGGCTCTCTGACAACGACCAGGAGTTTGTGGCCGCGCGCGACATGCTGCTGGAGCTGCACGCCGACAACAAGGCGCTGATCGACAGCCTGCGCGCCGCCCACGAAGTTACCGACAGCGCAGACGAATACGCCACCACCAGCATGATCGAGGTGTGGATCGACGAGGCGGAGCGCCGTGCCTGGTTCCTGTTTGAAGCCACGCGGTAGCATCGTAGCCTGACGGCGCGATTGGAAGGTCTCCGCCTGTCGAAGGCTTCCCACCACTCTCCGTGCCCCGTCCTTGCGCCTTTTTTCTGGCGCGAGGGCGGGACACCGCGGATTGCGGCTTGCGCATCGCGGTTTTCCGCTCCCTTCACATTCCCGCGCTGCCTTGACACACAGACAGGGCGGGCCGAAACCCTTAAGTCGGGGCCGCCAGTGTCATCGGCGCGCAGCTTACAAAATATGGCATTCATGGTATATTACATTCATGGCATACGAGGTCGAGGTTTCGGACCAGTTCAAGGCCTGGTACGAAGACCTCTCTTAGCCCGAACAGAACAGCATAGAGCGTGTGGTGCTGATGCTGATGGAAGCTGGCCCGGCTCTCGGGTACCCTCAGAGCACCGGCGTAAAGGACTCGAAGTTCAGCCACATGCGAGAACTGAGAATCCAGCACGAAGGGCGGCCGTATCGCGTCCTTTTCGCCTTCGATCCTGTCCGGACAGCATTTCTCCTGGTCGGAGGAGACAAAACAGGCGATGACCGCTGGTACGAAAAGTCGATCCCAAAAGCGGATGCCATTTACGCAGCACACCTGAAAACGATCAAGAAACGCCCCCGGTGAAGCCGGGGCCTGGCAACGCAATGGAGTGCAACGCCATGGCTACGAAGTGGAACGATCTAAAGCACAAGTCCTCTCCGGAGGTTCGCGCCAACCTGCAGCGCGAAGCGCACGCCGAGCTCAATCGCATCGGCTTCCATAAGCTGCGCCAGGCGCGCCAGCAAACGCAGGTCGCAATCGCACAAAGACTCAAGGTTGGCCAGGGCGCCGTCTCCCGCATGGAGAAGCAGTCAGACTTCCTGCTGAGCACGCTGCGGGAGTACGTCGGCGCTCTGGGCGGGGAACTGGAGCTGCGCGTCGTATTCCCGGACGGGAGCTTCGTGATCGAGACCCTTGCGCCGGCGACGCCGGCCAAGAAGCGTCCGTCTCGTGTCCAGGCGAAGACTGCAGCCAGGGCACGATGATGCAATCGGAGGCCCTCTCGCTGCGGGAGATGAGCCGGGAAGACGGCCTGTGAAATCTGTGCGCGAGGCTGCACGGTTTCAAACGGCCGCGTCAAGGCGGGATTTTCCTGTTGGAGCGAAGCAATCGATCGAATTCAGTCGATCGACATGCTGAGCTGGTGGCGCACATCCGCGCCGCGAATCCAGAAAATGACATCTGTAGCAATGTTGGAAGCGTGATCTGCAATGCGCTCCAGATTGCGCGACACCAGGATGCCGTTCATGGCCTGCTGCGTGAAGCGCGGCTTCTCCTGGATCAGCTTGAGCAGGTCGGCGTGGGCGCGGCGGTTCATGCGGTCGATCTCGTCGTCCATCTCGCGCACTGAGTCGGCCAGGCGCGCATCGCCCTCCAGCAGCGACTGCACCGCCGAGCGGATCATGCGGCCGGAGAACTCGCCCATGGCGGCAAAATCCACTGGCAGGTCCACTTCGTCGGCGCCAATAATTTCCTTTGTCCGGCGCGCGATGCCCATCGACTGGTCGCCGATGCGCTCCAGATCCCCATTGATCTTGATCACCGACAGGATGAAGCGCAGGTCGATGGCCATGGGCTGTTCCTTGGCCAGCAGTTCATAGGCCATCTCGTCCAGCTCGCGCTGCGCCGTGTTGATGGCGGTCTCGTTCTGCTTGACGTACTTGCATAAGCCCTTGTCGCGCTGCAGATAGGCGTCCACGGCCGACTCGACAGACTGCTGCGCCAGGGCGGCCATGGCCAGCAGCTTGTCTTTCAGTTCGGCGAGTTGCTGTTGAAAATGAATGCGCGGCAAGGCAAATTCTCCCGTACATCTGATTGTGCATCATCCATTGTTACCGGATTGCGAATTTTGGGGCCTCGTATCACCGATGTTACGCCTCATGGACGAGAAATCTCCCATAGTCCCAACTGTTTAGACGTGCCGCTGGCGCGCGGGATGATGGGCAATATTTGGGTGCCCCACCCTCGCCGCCACTGAAAACTCGACCCTCACCACAATCGGTCTTTGCGGCTGGGGTGGGATGCCGCGATGCCGGCATCGAACGCATCGGGGGCGCAGGCCGGATGAAATAGCCTATGCAGATGGACACTGCAATCCCCAATCAAGACTCCGTGATCACCATCAACCCGGCCGATTGCGAACCGCGCAAGGTCTACAAGCTGATGACCGGGCTCATCGTCCCGCGGCCCATCGCGCTGGTCTCCACCGTGGACCGCTCCGGCGTGCGCAATCTGGCGCCATTCAGCTTCTTCAATGGCGTGGGGTCGGTGCCGCCCTGCGTGCTGTTCTGCCCGACCGTGCGCTCGGCGCTTCCCGCGCATGCCAACCCCGCCGGCCTGAAGCCGGGTGAGCAACCCGACCTGCGAAAAGACACACTGCGCAACATCGAAGAGACCGGCGAGTTTGTGGTGAACATCGTCAACGAGGCCATCTCCGCGGGGGCCAACGCGGCGTCGAGCGAGGTGCCGCCGGAGGTGGACGAGTTTGTGCTGGCCGGCCTCACGGCGGTGCCGAGTGAGGTCGTCCGCCCGCCGCGCGTGGCCGAGTCGCCCGCGCAGATGGAGTGCAAGCTGATGCAGGTGATCTACACCAGCCACGCGCCGGGCGGCGGCGTGATCGTGCTGGGCGAGATCGTCCGCTTCCACCTGCGCAAGGATTTGGTTGAAGACTTCCGCGTCGATCCAGCGGCGCTCGATGCGGTGGGGCGCATGGCGGGGAATACGTGGGTGCGTACGCGGGATCGGATCGAGCTGATACGGCCAAAATGAAAAGGCAGGGATCTTTCAGTTTGCCAGATCGCGCTTTTCAATCGGGATTTCAACCTCTGAATAGCCGCCGGGAATACATGCATCCACGGCGGCGCTGATTCTCTCAAGGTGCAAGCGAACAACCGGCCACTGCTGCTGACTTAGAACGATCAGCGCTATCTTTCGTCCGGTGAGGTTCTGTTGGTATCGGATGTTTTTATCGGTGGTCAGAAGCAATTCAAATCCAGCCTCTTCTGCCTTTTGAATCAACTCGCCGTTTGACAACTCATGCCAGCCGATACGGCGGGCAAACCTAACCTGATGCGCTGGAAGACCCCGGGCAATGGCGTTTGGAGTGCCGTTATCGAAGAGAATCTTCATCAGCCGAAAGCCGGCTCTTTCTCAAGGCTCTCGGTCACGAAGTGCACGACGGCCTCGATCTCCTGAGGAGTCACGTCGAAAACTTCGGTGATTTCTTTGAGCGACATGCCCGCTTCGAGGTTGGCAAAGATGGTTTGCACCGGCATGCGCGTTCCCTTCAGCACCCACGCTCCGCTGACTTTGCCCGGCACGCTCTCCACGGCATCGCATTGCGACCAATCCAGGCCTGGCATGGATTCACTCTCCGCTCCAAGATTACGCCGGAATGTGCTGCCGCAGGAAGTGGAATCGCCGGTGCGTCCGGAGCGCCCTGTTGGAAGCCCCACGATGAGCCATGAATCCTGCGCCAGAACGGTCGTCTATCGTGAGCAGGGAGTGGTACCTTAGTTGACAATTGCGAATCAGCTCCGTCTTTACGGCGAGGTTTTCATCGCTCTCGAAGAACCGCACAGACAAAGGAAGAAAACATGACCCCAATTCGCCTCGCGCTCGCCACGCTTGCGCTTGCATGCCTGACCGGTGTGGCGCAGGCTCAGACCGGATGTACAGCAACCGACCCGGCAGGCCACTTTGAAGGTACCGCGATCAGCAGTCAGCAGGGCAAGCTCGATGTATCGCTCAGCCTGCGCTGCGTCAACGGAGCCTATGCGGGTGAGTTGACGAGCACGGCCGGCGACTTCACCGTGAAGGGTGGTCATTTTGAGGCTGGTCACCTGCATCTGGATCTGGCTTCGGACGAAGTTGAGGTTGCCGTTGAAGTGACGGTGGATGCCAAGGGCCTGCACGGCACCTTTGCCACGGCTGACGATAACGGCCCAGTGGAGTTGCACCCGGTCGCAGACTCCAAAGCCCCAGCGACAGAAAACTAACGGGCCGGGTGCGATCCTGTGCTGTCATGGGTGCTGAAGGTTCACGAATTGTCGGAGGAGTGACAGGTACGAGGCGGTTTAGAAGAGCTCGCTGTGCGAACCCAACCGAACCAGCCGCAACGCCGCGTCGTCGGGTTTCTTGTAAATGAGAAGCAGGTCGGGCCTGAGATGGCATTCGCGATGATTCGTCTAGCCGCCAGTCAAGGCATGATCGTGGAACTTCTCTGCCAGCGGCTGGTCATCGGCGAGTAATGCAATTGCAGCGAGAAGATCATCATCGAGAGTTGCGCGATGTTGTCCTCTGGACTCGCGCTTGTAGTCCTTCTTGAACTGGGCGGTACGGCTAGTCGTCCGCATGAAGGTCAGCCATCAATTCTTCGACGCTGCCAAATTTCACCACCTCGCCCCGGTCGCCGGCTTCCATGGCCGCGATGGTATGGGCGTTGGGAACCCGGAGTTCGAATGGAATCGCCTGATCTGTGGCAACTCGCGTCAGAAACACACGCACCGCTTCCGAGAGACTCAGCCCCATGGCGTCAAGCGTTCTGGATGCTTTCGACTTCAGGTTTTGATCGATGCGGACGTGAATCATGGTTGTCCTGCTGCGCACAGGTTCGCCCATGTGCATATTGTATACGAATTGAGATACAGGCTCGTCCCGCCCGAGGATAGCTATCGCATCTGCGATGGCGCCATGAGCCATGGGCTCAAGCCGGCGTCGAGAGCCCAGATCTCCTGCCACACCAGCGCGCGGTCCCGGTCGTTCTTGCTTGTGGCGTACCACGCCCGATAGTGCGCCGCTGCCTTCCTTCGCAGGTCCGCCTGCTCGGCCGCCGGAGTCTCCGAGTCGCCGGCGGAGACAGCGGCCTGGATCGAATAGGCCTCGGCCAGGAGCAGGTGGACCGTGGGCGTCCATTCATCCGCGGGGTAGCGCGCCAGGAAGCTCTCGCCCTGCTGGATGTATTCCGTGCAGTCCGGATCGGTGAAGGCAGGCGTTGAACATCTGTCATCGAGGCCGGCCACCAGCACGAGCTCATTCACCGGTCCGGTGGGCGCCAGCCTAAGCGCCTTTGGCAACAGGTTGCCGGCGTACGCCTCGGGCGGAAACGGGCGGGCTGACTTCGCGGTCTCAATGCCCAATGCGCGAAATCCTTTTTCGAGCTTGGCTTTGGCGTCATGCCACGCGTCTTCGGACGCGAATGCCGCGGAATACGGCGTCTCCTCAAACTCCGCGCAATCGACGCCGCCAAGCACCTCGTGGGCCAGCAAAAGCGCCGCAGCGCGTTGCTGGGGCGCGCTGCGATCCGTCAGGCGCAACCAGTGGCGCACCACCGGCGTGAGTTGCTCGCTGCAGATGAGCGGAGGCTCTTCGCCTTGCTCGCCTCGCCGGGGAGCAAGAAACGCCAGCATGGCAAAGGTGGCTGACTGAGGCAGCTGGGCTAGCTGGGCCACGCGCAGCGCGAGCCAGGGCTCCCCTACCTCGGGATCGATAGTGTCCGCAGATGGCTGGCCGTAGCCTGGTGGTCCGCCCTCCCACTTCAAGAGAACTCCTGCCTGCTCGGCGGCAGGGGTGCCGGTCGGCACGATTACAGCCGTGTCGTGGACGAAGATTCGATAGGAACTCCTGCCGGAGGTAGAGAATTCCAGCTTCCAGTAGTCTTTTGCCGGGTTTGCGTCGGTGTCGCCATGGCCTGGCCGCGGTTTTCCGGGAAGCATCCCCGCAAGGATTTCAGCGAAGGGGTGAGAATCGCCCACGCCCTCGAATTCGCTCACGACGACGCCCAGCCTGCATCCCTTGCGCCGCAGCGCGTCGCCGGATTCGGTAGGCAATTGCGGCAGCGGACCATCGTAAATTTGAGTTACCAGGGGCGGATAAAACAGCGCAGTGCGAACGACGCGCACGCCGTCACCGAGATCAGCCGCGCCAGTGGACCGCAGGCACCAGCGGCCTTCGAGCTTCCTGTTCTTCGTGGCGTGAGCGCTTTCAGGATCGGTGAGCGGGTCGGGATCGCCGGGCGCTTCCACCAGTTCGCCGGGATGGCGGGCCGTCCATTCGGCGATAGTCCCCGAGCCGGCATTGCCGTCGCTGTGGGCAAGGTAGCTGGTGAGCGCCGACTCCAGCGTCTGCGCTCCGGCGAACCAAGGGGCGCTCAGCATTGCGAGGACTGCGGCTGCAAACGGGAATCTGCGTCTTATCGGCACGAACCGCCTCTTTCTCGCCTGCCTGAATTGGCTGCGGCCCGCGGGCCAGGCAAGATTTTCGGAAAGCTTACCTCGGGGGCTAAAGCCCACGGTTCTTCGGCATGGAGCAAGTGTCAGGGCTGAAGCCCTGACCTGCCAGTTCGTCGTCTCGCCAGCAAGACGCGTTCAGACCGCAGCCAAATCCTGGCCTTTGGCTTCGCGGCCGAGGGACGCCAGGCCAGCCAGCAGCAGCGCGACGACGATCACCGTGATCGAAAGCACCGTGGGATAGCTGCCCCAGCGCTCGGCGGCCAGGGCCTGGGCTTTGCCGTTCCATGAGGTGATGAGGCCGCCCAGCTGGTAGGCGAGCCCCGGAGCCGTGGCGCGCACCGGTGCCGGTGTGAGCTCGGTCAGGTACGCCGGCACAACTCCCCATGCGCCTTGCACCATGAACTGCATCAGCACGGCGCCTGTGCCCAGCATAAGCGCCGAGTGGCCCCAGGCGTAGAGCGGGATTATCGGAATCGAGAGCAGCGCGGCGGCGACGATGGCGCGCTTGCGGCCCCACTTTTCCGACAGCGTGCCAAATACAAACCCGCCCGCGATGGAGCCGAGCCCATAGGCTACGCCGATCCAGCCGACCGTCTCCGGCGTGAGATGCATCTGCGTTTGCAGGAAGGTCGGATATACGTCCTGCGTGCCGTGGGAGAAGCTCATGAAGGCTGTCATCAGCAGCACCAGGAAGAGGAACGTGGGCAGGAAGGCGAGCAGCTTTGCCGGCGCCGCGGCCTTTGCGGCGATGCCGAGCGCCTTGTCTTTGCGCTGCCTGGCCATTTCCAGCCATACGGGCGACTCGACCACCGTGGCCTGCACATAGAAGACAAGCAGCGCGGGCGTGGCTCCGACCACGAACAGGCCGCGCCAGCCGATCCAATTGAAAAACAGAAGGTAGGCAAAGAAAGCAAGGATGGAGCCGGCCGCGTAGCCCTCCTGCAGGATGCCGGAGAAGGTGCCGCGGCCCTCTTTGGGCAGCGACTCGAAGACCAGCGCCGCGCCCACGCCCCATTCGCCGCCCATGGCCAGGCCGAACAGCGCGCGCAGGATCAGCAGCATGGTCAACGAGGGCGCAAAGGCGCAGGCCAGCTCGATGACCGAGAAGCTGACGATGTTGGCCATCAGCACGGGGCGGCGGCCGTAGCGGTCCGCCAAATAGCCGAACAGCACCGCGCCCACCGGCCGGAACGCCAGCGTAAGAAACACCGCGCCCATCACGGCAGACGGCTTGGTGTGGAACTCCTTGGCGATGGCGGGCGCGCAGATGATGAGGATGAAGTAATCGAGCGAGTCGAGCGTCCAGCCCATGAAGGCGGCGATGAAGGTGTGGCGCTGCGGGCGGGTGAGACGCCGGAAGTCGGCAACGGCAGACATAAACGGGAGGATAGCATCCGACCGAAGGCGGATGCGTCTGGGACGGTGAAAGTCAACAAGTTTGCCAGGTGCCCCCGGTTTCGATTCTGAGACCGGGGATACCTCGGAAGCCCCCTCCGAAAATCAAACCGGGCAACACTGCAAAATATTTGTTGCAACGAATTGTTGCCCTGCCCCGTCCTAAGAACACCATGATTCTCGCGCGGCGCTTCCCGGCGTATCCCCGTTGCGCGCACGTTCGGCCAGAGCCTCTCAGGCGCTGCCGGCAAACTCAGCGGCCATCTGGCCAAGCGGCCGGCCGGCCCGGCACCGAAAGGAAAATCCTATGAAGCATCTGGCATTGGCAACTGGCATCCTGGCGCTGGCCGCCCCTCTGGCGCTGGCGCAGACCTCCACCTGGAAGATCGACCCGGCCCACAGCGAAGTGGACTTCGCGTGCGTTCACATGAGCGTGTCGCATGTGCATGGCCGCATCGGCGGCCTGAACGGAAATATCACCCTGAACGAAGCCGACATTACCAAGTCCTCGGTTTCTGTCACCATCGACACCACCACCACGGATACGGGCGTCTCCATGCGCGACAACGACCTGAAGAGCGCCAATTTTCTTGACGTGACGACCTACCCGACGGCCACCTTCGCCAGCACCAGCGTGGCCAAGGGCGGCAGCGGGCTCACCATCACCGGCAATCTCACGCTGCACGGTGTCACCAAGCCCGTGACGCTGGATGTGGAAGGCCCGAGCGGCCCCAATCCCGGCATGGACCACAAGCCGCACTCCGGCTATACGGCCACCACCACCATCAAGCGCACCGACTTCGGCATCGCACCCAAGTTCCCATCCGCGGCGGTGAGCGACGACATCAAGCTGACCATCGAACTGGAAGTGGTGAAACAGTAGTTCGGTTTCCGGTGTTGAGCTTTTGCGGCATCCCAGGCCCAAGAATCGGGACCTGGGGCACCCACGATAGTGGTGGGGATTTGACTCGATTGGGAGAGCGCGATTGACAGGCCTGAAAGTTGAAATCGCGCAGCAGAAAGAGTTTTCGAGCCTCGAGGAAGAGGCCCTGCTCAACCTGCTGCGCACCTCGGACTGCCTCGAACGCGCCTTCCATCTTAAGACCCGCGGATGGGGCGTCACATCCACGCAGTACAACGTGCTGCGCATCCTGCGCGGCGCTCATCCCAACGGCCTCACCTGCTCAGAAATCGGCAGCCGCATGATTACCGCCGAGCCCGACACTACCCGCCTGCTGGCCAGGCTCAAGGGGCTCAAGCTGATCCGCCAGCGGCGCGACACGCACGACCGCCGCGTGGTGATTACGCAGATCGCGGAGGCCGGCCTTGAACTGCTGCGCACGATGGATCCGGTGATTCAGCGGATACCTGCGGAACTGCTCGCCCACGTATCAAAGCGCGAGTTGCAGAGCCTGATTCGATTGCTGGAGGCGGCACGCGGGAATTGCGGAGATGGTCAGGCGGAGGCCAGCTGCGACGGCGCGTGTCCGGCTACCGCATCAGCAGCTTCGGGTCGACGCCTTCCTCTTCCGGGTCGGTCTGGATGATCTTGTTGTGCAGGCAATAGAGGGCCAGCTCAAGCCGGTCGCTCACACCCAGCTTGTCGTAGATCTTGCGCAGATAATTCTTGATCACCTGCTCGGTGGTGCCGAGCTGGAAGGCGATCTCCTTGTTGCGCTTGCCCTGGGTGATGCAGGTGATGATGGACATCTCCTTGGGCGAGAGGCGAGGCTGGTTCTGCGGACTCACCAGCGCCGCGGCCTGCGCGCGATAGGCCTCGATCACCCAGTTGACACTCTGGTTGTCGATCCAGGTTTCGCCGGCGGCGATGCGGCGCACACAGCGCACCAGCAGGTCTGGCGAGATGGAGCGCGAAATAATGCCGCGCACGCCGCGCCGGTAGAGCTCCACGGTATGGCTCTCGTCGGCAGAGACAGCCTGCACAATTAATTTGACGTCGGGGGCAGCCCGCAGCAGGTCGGGAATGACATTGGCAGTGCCGGTGAGCAGACTGCCTTCCAGTAACACAATGTCGGTGGGAAAACGCTCAATGGCCGAGCGCAGATTCTCAAGAGAATCCGCCTGCGCCACCACGCGAAGATCGTCCTCCAGAGCAAAGACCTTGCGAATGCCGACGCGGTAAATGGCCTGCGAGTCCGCAAGAATGATGCGGACCGTGCCGGGTTTTACCGGTGCGTCAAGGGTTTCGCTCTCGGGAGCGTCGTCCAGAAAGTCCATAGGGGTTGCTGTCTGGCCAACTCAACAATCACTGCTCGGCAAATTGGTACTCATCGATCGTCGCAGCGGCTTGATATTGAGTCTGGCTCAAGGAGCAGCGTACCACACGACCGCGGCAATGAACCAGAACATCGCGCGGAGTTCCCAGAACGGCGCCCGGCATGCACATGGAAAAGGTGATTTCCAGGCCCGTGGGCAGCGTTCGGTCGAGCTCGAATAGGACCCCGCTGGCAGAGACGTTGCGTGTGATCGCGGCAAACTCGCCATGCCCCGTGGAAAGCACTACCGGCAGCGCCAGAGGAAAACGGACAGCGCAACGGACTTCCTGACGGGCATGACCGGGCTCAGGCACCGAAGATAAAAGCGACAAACCAGATTTTGCAGCCATCGTTCGCATCCTGGACCGCAGCAAGGTCCTTAGGAATCACTCTATTCCAAGAGCCGCATAAATCCCACGGCACCAAAGTTCAGGTTGGTAACCTGCGCCCGCTCCCGACTTCCCGGCGCTCTGTCAAATGAGCCGCTCTTTGCCGACGCATGGCTCAAGAAAAACAATTGTTTTCAATCGCATAACGGATTTTCTTGCTGACTTCGCGCGCTTCTCCACGATGCATCGAGGCAAGCTTCGCAGGCCAATCTTTAGTCACGTGCGAGGGAAAAAGGCCGCTGACGCACCCACCCACTCCTGGTTCCGGTTGTGATCCACGCCCATCATCTTGCCCCGGCCCAGCCGCACCAGCGACAGTGCAGGCGTCAGGCTGCCGCCCTCCGGCCATAGGTAAAGAATGCGAATCTCCGCCTGCGTGATCCCGTGCGGCGTCTCTATGGTTGGCGCAAAACTCATGCGCTGCTGGAGCAGAAAGTCCGTTCGCTGGGCGGGCGGAATGGCCTCCAGCTGCTCCTGGGTCGGGTCAAACTGAATTCCCTTGCCTGCGAATGAGAACAGCGGCTTCAGCAGCAGGTTGCTGTAGACCGTCTCCGGCCCGCGATCGGCCGGCAATTCGACACCTGCGGCTTCGAGGTCCGCGCGCCCGCGCCCGTCAAGAAATTCGTTCAAGAATACAGCTGGCGGAACCACCGGGTGTGCGCCCGGCGGCCTTGAAAGCCACGGGATCGAGAACTTGCTGATGAGGAAATACCAGTTGGGATGGCCGGCCCACTCCACGTCCCAGCCGTGCGTCAGGTCAAACTGCAGCCGGATCTGGCGCGCGATCAGCTCGTCGGCAATAGCGCGATTGTAGATGCGGCGGATGGGCGTAAGCCGACCCGCAGCGTTGCGGTAATGCAGCCGGTTGCCGACAGGTTCGAGCGAGGAGATATCCACCACCGAAATACCCAGCCGCCGCGCCGTCAACTCGAAATCGGGCGCCGTTTTTTGCCGCCACGGATCCACTTCGGTCAGCACCACGTTTTCGGGGTCGTGGCCGCCCAGCACGGTCCGTGCCAACAGCGTCCAGTACTGCTCCTCGTCCATGCCGCTCAGGAAGCTTCCCAGGTTGCCGGGTAAATCGAACACCTCTCGATACGCATTACCGAGCACCGCCTGATAGGCATAAACCGAGGGAAACGCCTGGATCTCAACCAACCGCGGCACAAGCTCGCCAGTCCTCTCGCGCACCAGGGCAAAATCTGCTGTGAGAAAGTGCGGATGAGCGGTTTCACCCGCCACGCGATAGGCGGTTGGAATCGCCTTGCGCGCCTCGGCCAGGTAACCAGCATCGCCGATAAGGCGATGAGTCAGTTCCGCCCCGGCCGCTGCCATCTCGTCCAGCATCGCAAGGGGCACAAAGATAGGCGTCTCCGCCACGCGAAATTCCACCGGCATGCCGCACCTGCGTTCCAGCATGGACAGAAGCTCCGCGTAGTTCTCTGGGGCAAATGCCTGGTTGAAGCGGCTGCGAAGCTCGGGAATCATCAGATCGCTCCTTTTGGAGTGGCCAGAGAAAAACGTCACTGGGAACCAGATTACCGTGTGCGCGCAGCTGAAAGCGGCCGACGTGCGAGTTTGAACCGAAAACAGGGCATCCTGAGCGCGTGAATTCCATGAAAGGGCCACTCGGCGGTCCGGCTGTGGAAAACCTGTTGAAAAGCCAACATCGCCCCGAAGAAATCTAAGAAAGATTACCTTTGTTGTAGAAAATGTTCCTCTTTTGGGTTACCATTACCCTAGAAAGTTGTATCAGAAGGAGCAGTCTTTCATGGTTCTCTCGGCCCCTAAGTTTCGCGTTGTCTTAGTTGCTGCAGTTCTCGCTATCAGCACCGGTCTCGCGTTTTCCAGCCCCATTTCCGTCTCGCCCCAGATCAGCGCAACTGTAGCCGTGTCCAGCCCGGTCATTGTGCCTCCGATGCCACCCACCTGCACACCCGGTTCGCCGGACTGAGCAACTCACTTCGCGACGACGATTGCCGCGGCCAGCCCGGTCATTGTGCCGCCCATGCCGCCCACCTGCACGCCGGGTTCGCCGGACTGCGCAACCCACGAGGTTAGCTCCGCGCTCCTCGGCCTCTAAGTCCTTTCAAGAGAACGTGGCGGGTGCAACTCGCAGTGCACCCGCCACAAGTGTTTACACGGGCCACAGTTCCTCGCCGATCGAAAAGCTCCATCTGGACACCCTGATAGACTTGATGGCAACCAGTTCAGCTGTCTTTGTTCAGGAAGAGGCCCGGGTTGGCCCCCGACACTATTCTTTCCTATTGCGGAATGGCGGCTGAGGCAGGACTCATCCTCCTGCTGATCAAGACCCGTGTGTTTCGCCTGCTGGCAGCATTCTTCATCTACGTGTGCTGGAGCCTGATAAACGATCTCGCATCCATTTTCTTCCTGCAGTCTCTGCCGGTGGCAACCTACTTCAAAATCTATGAGATCGGGATGGTGGTGGATTCCACCCTCATGTTCGCCGTGCTGGTCGAACTGGGGTGGTCAGTGTTGCGACCGATTCGCGGTTCGCTGCCCAGGCACGCGTGGATCGGGCTCGCCATCCTGATCGCTCTTGCGGGGTTGCTGGTCTGGCCCCTCGCCAAGCTCACTCCGCTTCCCGCGAACCTGACTTACCAGGGACGGGATTTCTTTCTCCTGCAGCAGACATTCGCGATTCTTCGCGTGGTTGTCTTCCTGGCCATGGCTGGATGCAGCCAGTTGCTCTCCATCGGCTGGCGTAACCGCGAACTTCAAGTTGCGACGGGGTTGGGGTTCTTCTCACTTGCCTCTCTGGCGGTTGCCATCGCCCATACGCACCAGCTTCCCGGCACCCCGCAGTATCATCGGCTCGACGAACTGGCGAGCCTTGGTTACTTAGGTTCACTGACCTATTGGGTAGTGTCCTTTACAACTAAAGAGGCAGAGCGGCAAAAATTCAGTCCACAGATGGAGAATTTTCTGTTACTAATAGGTGGAACCGCAAAAGCTAACAGGGTCGCATTGATGGATATTCAGGTTACCAAAACGCGACGCAAGGATCACCGATGATTCTGACTTTGCTCCAAATTGCTTCAGTTCTGGGTATTACCCTTTACCTTGGCCACTGGCGCAATCGTGTGCGCCGACGCAACACCCAATCCTGGGATGCGCTGCTTGGGAGGCTCCGCCCCGACTGGAGCGCCCGCGAGCTGAGCAACGATTTTCTTTGGAAAGAAGGGGTTAGCGCCACCCCGGAAGAAGCATGGAAGCGCATGGAAGGCCCCCGCGGATTGATGGTCATGTTCAAGAACGCGGGCGTCATGCTGGAAATGGCCGATTTTGCCGCGAAGAACTCCGAGAACGTTGATCGGGTGATTCTGGAAACCCTGCGCTCCGATGCCATGCACATTCGCATGTGCGTACTGATGGCGCTGGGCCAGTATGCTTTCACGCAGGCCAGTGAAGGAGTCCGCGTGAATGCCTATCGCGCCGCCTCGATGTACACCGGCATGGCGGCCCGCATGACGCGCCTGCTGCAGGAACACGCCGCCGTGATGGTTCCCGATTTCGTGGCAGCGATGTAGGCTGGTTCCCTCCTCTCAGAGTTGAAAACCCCGGACTTGTCCGGGGTTTTCGCTTTACAGGCTGAAGTTTGGCGCTTCAATCCAGGTTGGCAGCCAGAAATCCCTCGATGCGCGCGTACTCCTCGTCGCTCAACGTGAAGGTGAGCGCGGGCGCCAGCCCCGCCACCTGCGCGGCGCTGCGCCCGCCCACGATGGCCGCGGTAATGGCCGGGTGATGCAGCGTCCAGGCCACCGCCACCACGCCCGGACTCACGCCGTGCCCGCTGCCGATCTGGCGCAGCAATTCCACCAGTTCCAGATTGCGGCTGAGGCGCGGCTCGTTGAACTCAACCGCGCGCCGCCGCCAGTCGTCCGGGGGAAAGGCCGCCACCCGTTCGGCCGTCATGGCGCCGGTCAGCAGCCCTGAAACCATGGGCGAATAATTGATGACGCCGATGCCATTGGCCTGTGCAAATGGCAACATCTCCTCCTCCACCGCGCGCCTCAGCATGGAGTAGGGTGGCTGCAGGCTGGTGATGGGAGCAACCTTCTGCGCGCGCTTCATCTGCTCCACAGTGAAGTTGGACACGCCGATCCAGCGCACCTTGCCCTCCTCGCGGAATCGCGCCAGCGCCTCCCAGCCCTCCTCGATCTCGGTCTCGGGGTTGGGCCAGTGGATCTGGTAGAGGTCGATCGCATCCACGCCAAGCCGCCGCAGAGAGGCCTCCAGCTCCTCGCGCAGCGAACCGTGCCGGAGCGAGCGGTAAATGGAGCGGTCCTCATGCCAGCGCATCGAGCACTTGGTGAAGATCAATGGCTTGCGCGAGGCAGATTTTACGGCGCGCGCGACGACTTCCTCCGAGTGGCCGAGGCCGTAGATGGCGGCGGTGTCAATCCAGTTGATGCCCACATCGAGCGCCTTGTGGATGGCGAAGACCGACTCGTCGTCGTCCTGGGGGCCCCAGGCGAACTCCCAGTTGCCGCCGCCAATGGCCCAGGCGCCAAACCCGATGGGCGTAAGTTGAAGGTCGGAGTTGCCAAGGGTGCGAAGGGAGGGCGACGCAGTCGAAGTCATAACTCAAACATAGATGATCCGGACAGCCTGTGAGATGCGAGATCTGCCCATTTTGGGGCGATGCGCCAACGAAATCGATAGGTGCATGTGTTCTAGTGCCACGGTTCTTCTCTGGACTCGCTTACGATGAATGGAACGATCTTCTGCAAAGGGATCATGCGCACAACATTCAACATCGACGACGAGATCCTGGAAAAGGTTCGACAGTAAGCACGGGACTGCAAGATGCCGTTCGTCCGCGCACTGGACCATCTGCTTCGAGAGGGGCTGCGCCTGATGGGATTGCCGGTCAAAGACGATCCTGCGACTCCACCTATGCCGCGATCAGGAACCGCCCGTCGCGCATGATCTGCTCCTGACCAGCATCCGACTCGAGCCAGATATTGAAGCCCAGGCCCACCACGTCAATGTGCGTGCCGGAGCGCCAGGGCGCGCCCGTGTGCTCGCCGTATGGGTTGCCGAATGCGATGTGGATGCCGGGAAATTTTTCGTCCTGCAGGATATTGCCGATCACGCGCTCGATGCCGAGGTTGGTGCCGATGGCAAACTCGCCCACGCGGTCTGAATTCTCATCGGTATGAGTGTAGACCCAGAAGTCCCGCTCCAGCTGCTTGTTGTCGCTCGAGCAGCTCACGATGCGGTTGCCGGCAATCTCGATGGTCAGCGGCGTCGTGGCCAGCAGGCCATAGCGCGCGCAGAGCCAGTCGCCCACCACGCCATCGACCACAAACGTGCCATTCACGTCGCCGGGCGAGGTAAAGCACTCGCCGCCGGGCAGGTTGCCCCACTTTTCCGCGGAAATGATGCCCGATGTCTTGAACCACTTGTAGCCGGGATTCATGTCGGCGACAATATCGGTTCCGGCGGCTGTCGTGGCGCGGATGCGGGTAGCCTTTCGCACGCGGTCCAGGACTTTCTGGCTGAGCCGGTCGACCAGGTTGAAGTCGGCTCTCATGCCCTGGCACATGATCTCCGGCGTGATGTTGACCATGTGCGCGTGACGCATGTGGCGGCGATTCACCACGTCGGTCATCTGCATGCGCGAGTGCAATTCGTTGGTCTGCACCTGCACCGCAAAGATCGATACCTGCGAGGTTTCCATGTCGGCCAGCACCGCCGCGGGCATGTCGATCAGCGGCCGCTGCGCCAGGTCCTCCAGCACAAACACGTTCCAGGGGCAGCCGCGCTCAGCCAGCTGCGCGGCCAGCGCGGCCGCAATAGGCTCGGTGATGCGGTCGGTGATGAGCGTGACCTTTTCCGCGGGGTCGATGCGCAGGCAGGTGGTGACAGCGGAGCGCGCGCCGGGCGTGAACTCGGCGGGGTAGGCAAGCGAAAGCAGGTGCTGGGCGGTTTCAGTCATGCGTCGGGTGCCGGTCCTTTTTTTGAGGCAGGGATTTCCACGGTCACGCGCACGGCGCGCCCATTGGGTTAGGTTACCGGAAAATTCACGGGATTGAAATGGGCAACGATGAAACGCACGCGCGGCTGAGGCCCGCCAACCTGCCAACTCGCAATACCGCGTGCGCGGCGCCAACGCGCTGCGTCCTTCCGCCCCCGGCCAGCCAGAGCCATCTATGCTGAATGGCTCAACTTGCACTGCGAATGGACCTTTATTCTCTCGCTTGGCCGACTTTTTTCCCAAATCGACCCGCCACGGCCATCGCTTCGCGGTTGCATCCCGCCTCCCAGCCCGTTAAGATGCGTCAATTGACCGCGATGGCCCGCCCTGCTCCCATTTCGATTGCTGCCCCGCCTGCGCCCGTCCCCAAGGCTCCGCCGCCGGCCGCCCGCCTGCGCCTGGGCAAGCTGTGCGTGGCCATCCAGGGCGCTGCGCCGGCGGAGATGTTTGATCGGGCCGAAGCCGCGCTCAACGACGCGAAGTTTCTCGAGCTCCGCCTGGACGCGCTGCCGAAGCCGACCGCCGCCATCGACCGGCTCAAGGAATTCATGGCCGCGCATCGGGACGTGACCGCCATCGCCACCTGCCGCCGCGAGCAATTTGGCGGGCGCTTCGCCGGGTCTTTGAAAGCAGAGCTGGACGTTTTGCTGAGAGCGGCCGAAGCCGGATGCCAGATTGTCGATCTCGAGGTGGAGTCGGCGGAAGAGGCCAAACCCGCGCAGCTCAGGAAGTTCCGCGCCGGCCTCACTGCCGCGGGCGCCGCGCTTCTCGTCAGCTTTCACGACTTCACCCGCACCAGGAACCTCAACCACGCCGCCCAGCGCATCGAGGCCTTCGCGCCCGACTTCATCAAGGTGGTTTCGACGGCGCGCACGCTGGCCGACAACCTAGCCGTGTTGCGCCTCATTGAAGACCGCTCGCTGCACGCGCGCGTGATCGGCATCGCCATGGGCGAGGAGGGCCTGGTCAGCCGCGTGCTCGGCCCGCGCGCCGGGGCTGCGTTCACGTTCGCCTCGCACCCTGACGGCACACAGACTGCGCCCGGCCAGGTCACCGCGCGCACTCTCCGCGACCTCTATCGCCTCGACCAGCTCGACTCCGCCACGCGCATCTTTGGCGTGGCCGGCAACCCCGTTGCCCACTCGCTCTCGCCGCTGCTGCACTCGACAGCCTTCCGCCGCGAAAACGTGAACGCCGTGCTGCTGCCGCTCAGGACGCGCACGCTCGACGACCTGCTCACCCTGGTGCGCGAACTGCCTCTGAGCGGCGTGGCCGTGACCATGCCGCTCAAGCAGGAGGTGCTGCCGCACCTGGCCAACATGGACCCCTTCACCGCCCGCACCGGCGCTTGCAATACGCTGCGCACGGGCGCGGACGGCAAGCTCTACGGCTTCAATACCGACGTTGCCGGCGTGGTGCGCCCGCTCGAAAAGCGCCTGCGGCTCAAGGGCGCGAAGATCGCGGTGCTGGGCGCGGGCGGCGCGGCGCGGTCCGCCGTTTTCGGCCTGGTGGATCAAGGCGCGGAGGTCTTCATCGTCAACCGCACGCACGAGTCGGCCGTGGCCCTCGCCAAACAGGCCAAGGGCGGCGCATTCAAGGCCAAGGCGCTCAAGCCGGCGGCCTTCGCAAAAGCCCGGTTTGACGTGCTCATTAACACCACCCCGTGCGGCATGGCGGGATCGAAGCAGGCGCTGCCCGAGGCGATCCAGCACCTCATGGGCGACGACCTGAAGGGCGAGTTCAACGCCGGCCTGGTATTCGACATGGTCTACAACCCGCTGGAGACGCCGCTGCTCAAGCTGGCCCGCGCGCGCGGCATCGCAACGATCAGCGGCGTAGAGATGTTCGTCCAGCAGGGCGCCCGCCAGTTCGAAATCTGGACCGGCAAACCCGCGCCCGAGGCGGAGATGATGCGGGTGGTGGAACATGCGCTGCGCGGGCGTGGGTGAAGGCTGTTGTAAGTGCTTTGTTTCGGATGGTCAGAACGGATTTATCTGGCGTAATCCCTTTGATTTCAATGGGGTGCCACAAAAGCGGGGGAGGGGTGGGTGTTTTTTGCCGTGCGGGCTCGGTTGGGGCCGGTTTTTTGGCTCCCTGGAACGGTAATAAGGCGACCGGAACCTCGCATAGTGGTTCCTCCCGTTGGTTCATTTCTGACTGCATCTACAATTGTGCGCCAAAGATGCGTAATTATACGCAAATAGGGATATTTACTTGACGCC
>Ga0302324_100001704_pt1 | contig 52662 bp, 53 predicted proteins | sample Palsa_T0_1_FD_201949 | JGI IMG/M metagenome (GOLD analysis project Ga0302324, IMG submission 201949) | Peat permafrost microbial communities from Stordalen Mire near Abisko, Sweden - Palsa_T0_1 | ecosystem: Environmental > Terrestrial > Soil > Palsa > Peat permafrost | place: Sweden: Abisko...
TGCCTTTTGAGGCCAGGGTTGCGGGTCGCCGCGGCCTGCGAGTTGAAACCGGCAGCCTCTGCCCGTGCGCTTGGCTTACTCATGTCGTCTCCCTTGGAATTCGGGTTGGAATTGCCCCGGCGATTCGTCGAACGGGCGCGGATTGCGAGTCAAAAACTGCCCATGCTGAAGCGTCCATCTCCCCCAACCTCCTGATGGTCAATTTGCGGTCTGTCCGGTCATTGCCAGACCGCAGCGATCCGGTTCACGAGACCCGGACCGCTTCGTGAACCGGCCTGGCCCGGAGTGTCAATGAGACGGATGAGAGCGCCGACCGGGCCGCGATGGCTGGTCGGCAACACCAACGAGTAGGGCGGAGAGCAATGCGCCAACCCACGTTCATGTATGCACCGCTTGTCGGTCGCCGTCGCGACACCATCGCCGTGCTTCTGATCATCGCGACCGGGGTGCTAGCCAGCGCCTCGCTCGCATGTGCGTGCGGTATCGGGGATGGAATGGTGTCCCCGCGAACCGCCGCGCCCGCGTGCCGAGCCGCGGATCTTCATGCCGATGTGGTCGCCGGCGACGCCGCGACCGGTCATGTCGCAGCGGAGATCTCATTCGCGGCGGCGGGATCGACGAACTGCCGGCTGCTCGGCTACCCCCGAGTCACGATGGTCAACGCGCGCCACCGGGCGATCCCGACGTTCGATCGGCACCTGATTCCCAACTCGCAGGGCTATTTCGCGCGAACGCCGTCAAAGGGCCCGGTCACGATCTCGAGAGGTCACCGTGCTTACTTCGTTCTCTCCTACGGGGACATGGGCACCGGTGCTGACGCGTGCCCCAGCGCCAATCACCTCGATCTCGCGGTACCGGGTGAACGCGGGACGGTCGCGCTCCGGGGCGCGGATGCGGAGATCGAGCCCTTCGGCGGCGCAGGTAAGCATCGATGCGGCGTGCTCGAGATCACACCGGTCACAGCCAAGCGAATCAGGCTCTAGCACCAGCAAGGAAGCGACCGGGCCAGCGAGGCCGATCTGAGCCAGCTACACGAACCAGCGGCGAGGTCCGCAGATCAGCCGACGCCCTGGGGGGCTGCTGCTCGCGGTTCGGCCTCAGCCGAAGTCGCCAACTCAGTGCTCGGTTGGCGACGCTGCAGCGGCGAGCCGCAGGCGGGCGTGGATCGCGCGTGCTGTCCCGGTCGTCGTGGACTTGACACTCATTAGCGACCTCTGATGATCGGGGCGCGACCGGGTTTGCTCTGCGGCCAGTTGCCGGCTGGTGCTCGGTCGTGTCTGACCGCGGCCCGTGGCCTGCTCGGATGGGGTCTTGGCCGGCGTCCGGCGCTGGCGAGCAGTCAGTCGAGGTGAGATCTTCGCCGCCGACGGTCGGCATCATCCAGTATGGGGTGTCGAAGTTGCGCCACATGGTCGGCTCGCTCTCGGGGTCGCTCCTGGAGGTCGGGATCGGTCGTTCTGGTCGGCGATCCCGTCCGGGTTGGTGATGACACGCAGAGAATTCCGGGAGCTGGTAACGCCGTGCCCACATCCGGTAACGCCATTCGGGAGCGGTGATCGGCGCATCCCGTCGCGCGTGGGTTTACGGCGGGAGGTGTCGGTGTTAGCGTGCGCGCAGGGTGTGCGCGGTCTTGAGTGTTCGCGTGTTAGGGCCGATCGAGGGGTGGGTTGGCGAGCGTCAGGTTGCGCTGCGCGGCCCGCGTCAACTCGGGTTATTCGCGCTGCTGGCGCTCAACGCCAACCGCGCGGTCCGCAGCGACGCGATCGTCGAGTCCCTGTGGGGACCGACGCGCGGCGGCGCTGGCAAGAGCCTGCAGATGACCGTCGCGCGCATTCGCAAGGCACTGGCACAGGCGGGCGTCGACGCCGAGTCGGCGCTGCGGACCGTCGGGCACGGCTACTTGCTGGCGGTCGCTGCCGAACAGCTTGACTGCGAGCGGTTTGCGGCGCTGACCACCGCCGGCCAGGACGCGCTTGAGGCCAACGATCCCGCTCGCGCCCGGACACTGCTGGTAGAGGCGTTGGCGTTGTGGCGCGGTCCGCCGCTGACCGAGGTTGGCTTCGATGACTTCGCGCAGGCCGAGATCCGGCGCCTTGAGGAGCTGCAGCTGTTCGCGACCGAGGCGCGCGTCGACGCGGACCTGATGCTCGGCCATCACGCCGAACTGGTCGGTGAGCTGAGCAGCCTGCTGGCCCAACACCCAGGCCGCGAGCGACTTGCCGGCCAGCTGATGGTCTCGCTGTACCGCTGCGGCAGACAGAACGACGCGCTCGATGTGTACCAGCGCGTCCGCGTTCACTTGCTCGATCAGGTTGGCGTTGCCCCCGGGCCGAGTCTGCAACAGCTGCAGGGACAGGTCCTCGAGCAGGACCCCGCGCTCGCATCGCCTGCCAACTCGACCTCGCCCGGGCCTTCGCGGGTCACCTCGAACGACGACGGCGCCTCCGTCTCGGATCTCCCGACGCCGACCTCGAGCCTGATCGGGCGCACCAAAGACATCGAAGAAGTCTCAGAACTGATCTCGGGTCAGGCGCGGCTGGTCACGTTGACTGGATCCGGCGGCGTGGGCAAGACGCGACTGGCGATCGAGGTTGCCCACAGCAATGGTTCTGGATGGCGCGACGGAGCGCGGTTTGTCGAGCTGGCGCCGCTGGCCGACCCCGGCCTGGCGGCAGCGACGATCGTGACCGCCGTCGGATTAGGGACCGATCCCGGCGCCGATGCGTCTGAGGTGCTCGCTCGAGAGCTTGCCGACCGCAAGCTGTTGCTGGTGCTCGATAACTGCGAGCACGTGCTCGTGACCGTCGCGGCGATCGTTGAGCTGCTGTTGGGCCGGTGCCCGGGGGTCTCGGTGCTGGCCACCAGCCGCGAGCCGCTGCAGCTCGAACAAGAGGTGCTCTATCGGGTGCCGTCGCTGTCGACTCCCCCCACCGACGATCACACTCGCACGCCCCAGCAGCGACTACAGCAGATCGCCGCCGCGGAATCCGTGCAGCTGCTCGCGGCGCGCGCTCGAGCACGACGCCCCGACTTCGAACTCACCGCCGACAACATCGCCTCGGTCGTGACGGTGTGCCGGCACCTGGACGGCATCCCGCTGGCGATCGAACTGGCCGCCTCACGAGTGAGATCACTATCGATCGACGATCTCAGCGCGCGGCTTGACCAGCAATACGGGCTGCTGATCGACCGGTCACGACATCGTGCCCCACGCCACCAAACGCTGACCGCCCTGCTGGACTGGTCCTACGAATTCCTCCCGGCAGCCGAACAGCGACTGTTCGCCCGCCTGGCCGTGTTCGCCGGCGGTTTTGATCTCGACGCCGCCGAACAGATCTGCGCCGCCGACGACGCACACCGGTTCGCGATCGCTGATCAGCTCAGCGCCCTGGTCGACAAGAGCCTGGTCCAAGTCGACGGCCGGCCCGGCGCATTTCGCTACCGGATGCTCGAGCCTATCCGCGAATACGCCCAAACGAAACTCGCGGCCCTCGATGCCAACGAAGCTGCGCGGGTCCAGACCGCGCACCGCGACCACTACCTCGCGCTTGCGGAGACCGCTATCGCGAACTTCCACACCCCCGACAGGCGGGCGCATCTCGATCGGCTCGACGCCGAACTGGACAACCTCCGGGCCGCGCACCGCCACTCACTGCAGGACCTCGATCCCGAGCCCGGACTGCGTCTCGCCACGGCGATGGCCAGGTTCGGCTTGGATCGCGGCTACCTGGATGAGAGTGTCCGGATGCTCAAGGCTCACCTTGCTCGGCCGGAGTCGGACGCACCGACCCGGGGTCGCGGCTTGGCGCTGCGTTACGCGGCACAGACCGCCTCGATGGCCGGGTCGTTTGATGAAGCCGTGGCGTTCGCGACCGAAGCGCTCCAGATCGGACGCGGACTGGATGACTCCGAACTCACCGCGCGAGCACTGAACGAACTCGGAAACCTCCATCACCTCCAAGGACACTCAGACGCGTCGTTGCAAGCGCTCACCGAAGCGCTCACGCTCGCCCGAGAGCTCGCCGATCCACAATTCACCGCAGGCGTACTGAACACGCGCGGCGGCACCCTACGCCAACGGGGAGACGACGCCGGCCCCTCCTTTCTAGAGGCGCTTGACCTGTATCGCCGTGCCGGGAACGTCACCGGCGCGGCATCCGCTCTCAACTACATCGGAGAGCTCGATGAGCAGAACGGCGACCTTTCCAGCGCCCGCGCGCACCTACAAGAAGCGCTTGACATTCTTCGCGAGGTCCAGATCCCGGCCGGAATCGCAGTCCTCTCGACGAACTTGGCACGCGTGGCTCACAAGCTCGGCGACGACGCCACCGCCCGAGCGCTCGCGCTCGACGCGGCCCAGCGTGCCCACGCCCTTCGACTCAGCTATCCGCTTGCCTACGCGCTGCAAGCTCTCGCACTCGGCACCGCATCGACCAACCCGACGCTCGCCGCCAGCCTGCACGGCGCTGCCGACCAGCTAGCCGCACAGACAGGTATCCAGTTCGAGAACCTCGAGGCCCAGGCCAGAGCCGCGGCGCTCATCCAACTGCGCGAACAACTCGGCGAGACCGAGTTCCAGGCCGCCTACAACCAAGGACAACACCACCCCCAACAAGACCTGATCGCGCAAGCCACCCAGGCCTGAATCGAGGCAAACAATGCCGACGCCCCGCCTTAATAGGCCCAGGTTGGCTGGGTGTAGGCGGGCGAGGATCTCGCGGCCGTCGTCGCCGAGTGACTCGTCGATGTCGTCCTGGGTCAGGGCTGCGATTGGGGTGCTGGTGACTGCCGGCATCGCCGCCGGGTCAGCGCTCCCGGCGAGCGCCGCGCCGCTTCAGTTCCGTACGGTCGACGTTCCCGGCGCCGCGGGGACCGAGGTGTTCGGTATCGACCACGAGGGCGTGCTGCCCGGGGATTACAACGATCAGAACGGCAACACCTACGGCTTCATCCGGGCCAATCGCTGATCACGCTCAACTATCCGGGAACCTCGGGCATTACATCGGCGACCAACATCAATGATCTCGGCACCGTCGTCGGTACCTACTTCCCCGACGGTGTCTACCGCGGTTTCCTCCGCACGCGGTGGGGGGAGCTTTGAGCCGATCGACGATCCGCTGGCCGGCTCCAACACCCAGGGCGGACGTTGTCTCAGGGGACCTTTCCCAACGCGGTCAACATCGAGGGGGACCGTGGTCGGCGTCTACTATGACGCGGCGGGGGTCCTTCGCGGCTTCATCGACAGAGACGGACGGTTCACGACCGTTGACGCTCCCGGGGCGGGCACCGGCGCCGAGCGGGGCACATACTCGGACGGCATCAGCGACGCAGGGCTCGTCGATGGCGAAGTCCTTGACGCGAACAATCTGTACTCGGGTTGGCTTGAGGCCGGCGGGCAGTTCACCGCGCTGAACGATCCTGATGCTGGTGACGGCGCCTACCAGAGTGCCGGGGCTACGGCTCGGCCTGTCTCCGAGAGGACTGTGAGGGAGCCGAGTCGCTTGAACGTAGAAGTGCCCCCGACTTGTACACGGCCAAGCCGCAACCCCGGTAGGTGCCTACGGGCTGACGCCTGCTCCGTCACGAACCCGATCGCGCGGCCCGCGACGTCGGCCGCCGAGCCAAGACGACGGAGGTACTCCCGGTCGTGATCGCCGGGGTCGGTCCGGCAGCCGGAGTCATGACGCGGGTTTGCCCCACGACCAAGCAAAGCTCCGCGGCGGCCCGGTGCTACCCGCCGCCCGGCAAGCAGACGCTCGGGCAAGCGATTGGCGGGCGCTTCCGCTTTGCCGCGATTACCGCCAGAGCCGCTTGAGGCCTGCGTGAGGCGTGATGGAGCAGCACATCGTCCGCCTGTCTGTGCCGCTGGGGGATCCTCAAACGGGCGGCCCTGATCGGCTGGTTTTCTCTCTACGCGCGGCGGCTCGTCGAACGTGGAGGTCCCCCGCGCCGATGGTCGGCGTCGGTGCTAGCGGCAGGCGCGTGACTGCTTCTGTCCGGGAGCGACAGCGGTCGACAGCGAAGTTGCCTTCGACATCGTGGCTGCTTCGCCGATTGAGCGGCGACGCGCCCGACGGTGAGCGCGTGATTGCAATCGTGGCGGGGCGCTCGTCCGGCGCCGGCGATCCTGGGCGATCCAGACGTCGCCGAAGAAGTTATCCGTCCATGCCGGGGCCGGGGACTCGAAAGCGATCGCCCGCGGAGGCGCCGCTTTCCGCGCGAAGGGGTCCGTCAGCCGCGACACCCGACATGCCCGTCGTGGAAGCAGAGCAGGGCTCGCGGCCGGTCCGGTCACGGGTTCGAGAGCAACGGTCGGCACTGCCGGATCACGCCCTTTCCGGCCATGCTGGCGGGATCACCGCTTGTCTCCGCGAGCAGGAACGCGGTCGACTCCGGGCACGCCAGCGCAATCTTGGGCGAAGGAACCATGGGCCTCGCCTTCATCTACCGGTGCTTGGTTTTGTAGCTGAATCGCAGCGCCCGAAGGCCGGAACCCGGCAGATGAGGTTTCCCGGCCGGCGTTGTCAGCTTTCATGCTTCAAATCTCCGGACGTGATCGCGAAGTCCGCGATATCCCTGGCGGTGGAGCGAGCGATATCTGAACAGACGGCGGGAAGGAGAAGTTCGAGGCCGTGACAGGCGCCCATCATCTGGCGGCAGCGCGCCGAGACGCCGCTGCCCATGAGAAGCCGGTAGAAGGCGATGCCCTCGTCACGCAGCGGGTCGCATTCGTTGACGCTGACGACCGTCGGCGGCAGGCCCTCGACATCCTGGCGTGTGGCGAAGCGGGGCCACGCGAGCGGGTTGCTTGCATTGAAGGCTTCGATTCCGTAGGCCATGGTGGCGCGGTTGTCCTGGAAGTTGAGCAGGATGCCCTCGTTCTCGATGGAAGATGGGTACTCGGGCAGCGGCCATTCGCCGGCGATGTAGGGGACTAAGGAGTAGAGGCCCTGGATCAGGCCGATTTCCCCATCTTGTTTGAGTTTCATGCCGACGGCGAAGGTCAGGTTGCCGCCGCCGCTTTCTCCGGAGACGATGAGGCGCCCCGGATCGATGTTCAGGGCGGCTGCGTTGGCGTGTACCCACTTCAGACCTGAGATGCAATCGTTCAGGCCCGCAGGAAATGGAGCGATGTCCGGCACCTCGGACGGGTGCACCGAGTTGCGGAATTCGACCATGGCCACTGCGACACCCGCGGCGGCAAGCATGCGGGCCCAGGTCCTGTAGTTGCCCTCAAAGCACGAGCTCATCTCCATGCGGCCGCCGTGGATGTAGTACACGCATGGCAAGGTCTCACTGCTGTCCGCGCGGACATACCGGATCTTGATGGTGTTTCCGTCGGGCGAGGAGGTGAGGGTCTCGACGCGTACGCTCAAGCCGGCCGACGGAGCGACCTCTTCGCTGTCCATCGAGTCGAACAAGGCGGTCTGCTGGGCCAGCGCGGCCAGCGCCTCCGGGGTGTTTTCCTGTGCGAGCAGTTCTTCACGGCTCGAAACGTTCGGCTTTTCGACGGGCGCCGGCGTAGCAGCGAAGAATTTCTTGATGCGGGGATCAAGACGGGGATCAGTCGCGACCTTGGACGGCGTGCCGGCTGTTGTTGGTGCAGTTGTCTGTGCGGCGCTCTCTCCGGTAGGTTCAGGCGCCTTCAGCGGTGACTCGGGCGACATGTCGGTTCCCTTCTGGTTAAGACTTTGGGGCGCCGTGCAGGGCGAAGCGCCGTTCACGACTGGCGTTTGGTCTGATCAGCCGTTTTGGCTGAGTTGTTCGCGCTGCCGGCCATGATGCCGTCTGCCGCTGGCGGGCCTGTGAGGCACGCCAGCCGGCGAAGAGGGTCTCGGTGAGCCTCAGCTGGCTGCCGAGACGACTGGAGCGTGCAGGTGCGAGGTCAGCCATTGCATGACTGGTGGCTCGAGCTGGTCGAGCTTGTCAAACGCGCAGTGCCCAGCGCCGCCAATCAGCAGAACGTCGGTGTCGTGGCGGCCCTCGAAGATCTGCGTGTCGGTGATCGGGACGTGGACATCCTGGTCGCCGTTGATCACCAGCATCGGGCAGTTGTTGTCCTTGGCCAGCAGGTCGTCGAGGCTGAGCCCGGCAGTGGCCTCCGTGAACTCGTCTTTGGTGGGGACTTTGGTGAAGCCGATCGCGTTGCCGACGATGTCTCCCATGCCGTAGAGGAGGCCGTCCAGGTGCTCGGGGGCCCACGCGTTCACGACGGGGCCGCCGACGACAACGGCGGCGTCGACGACCGCGGTCAGGCCCGCGTGGGCGGAGAAGTACCCGCCGAAGCTCATCCCGAGCTGGCCGACCTTCCCGGTCGTCAGTGTTCTCGCGAACGCGACCACCTGGTCGAGGATCTCCGTGGACTTGCGCGTCGTTGGAATATCGTTGAGCTCGCCCGTGCCCGGGATGTCGGCGGCGACGATCCGAAGGTGCGCGCCGAGCGCGTAGGTGACCCACATATCGTGGAGATCCATCTTGAACGTGTCGACCCCGCCGGTCACAACAAGCACCGGTGTGTCGGCGGTCGCATCGTGCTCGCTGAGGATGTGCACAGGAACCTCGACGATCTCCCCCTGATATTTCGTGGTCACCGACCGTCGCTCGAACGCGACCGGGAAGTCCTTGGCGGCCAGCACATACTGCTCGATCTGGTGTTGGTGTGCGGTGACCTTGGCCTGATCGGCCAGGCATGGGAACCGTGCGCCGCCGTAAGCCAGGAAAGCGTGGAGCGCGTCGCCGCTCTTCGCGTAGCGAGCCGCGAGCTGGCTCCACTCATAGCACCACCCACCCGGGCCGTCGGCCCACATGTCCGTGACGGTGTCGACGAGACGGTCGACCTCTTCCCTCGGTGTCCCGAGACTGACGAACTGGGGTGCGCGCTCGGTCCACAGGCCCTTCACATCGACTGGGTATTCGTAACTCATGATGACCCTCCTGGATGGTTGAGTGAACTGCTCGCAACGATGCTTCCAACCCAGGCTCACGATGTGAAAGGCCTATTTGCCAGCTCCGGTATGTTCCTGAGACATGGCCCTGGACCTCGCGCAGTGGCGGGTCTTTCTCGCGGCTGCCGATCAGGGCAGCCTGATCAAGGCCGCCGAAGTCCTGCACACCGATCAGCCGGCGCTCAGCCGCTCACTGCGACGCCTCGAAGTTCTCATCGGCGCCCCGTTGTTCCTGCGCAGCAGCCGAGGCCTGACCCTCACCGAACTCGGCCGCCGGCTGCGAGAGCCGGTTCGCGAGCTCGTCGATCAGGCCACAACCGTCGAGGCACTCGCCCACGCCGAAGCCCGCCAGATCAGCGGCATCCTGCGAGTCGGGGCAGTCGACGTCTATCCAATGACCGCAGTGATCGCCACGGCCTGCCGCGACCTGACGGTCGCCGGCCGCCCCGTGACCGTCGACGTGATCGGTCTGCCGTGGCTGGCGCACGTCCGTGCCGTGCGCGAGCGATCGATCGATGTCGGCTTCACCCTGACCGTCGCCGGGCGCCTCCCCGACCCCAGCATCATGCGCAGCCAACCGCTGTGGGACGAGCCCGAGACGTTCGCGCTGATCGCCAGCCACCACCCCCTGGCCGACGCCGATCTGATCGACCCACGAGACCTCGCCGATCTGCCGCTGCACCTCCCTGATAAGGCCGACAACCCAGACATCTACAACCTGATCCTCGAACAGCTGGCAGACGCAGGCGTCGCCTCGCCTCGCCGCGCACCACCCCTCGGAACTTTCGCCACCGTCATCGCCCACATCGCTGCCGGCAGCGGATGGTCCCTCAGCGCCCGCACGCTCGCCCGCCAAACGCCCCCCGGAATCGCCGCACGACCCCTCGCAGTCACCCCCCGACACACCGTGCGCTTCGAGCTCATCTGGCACATCAACACCGACCCCGACACCATCGCCACGTTCGCCCAACGAGTCCAGGACGCGCTCGCCGACCACCACTTGACTTGAGGGCGCACGGCTTACCTCATCGGACTCAAACCGCCCACCTCCCCGGACCCACCCCCCAACAGAGCAACTCAGCGGCTCGGTCACCCCCAGACCCGAGCTGCGGCGCCTTCCACACCACCGTGCTCCCAGCACCAGCGAGGCAGCTGAGACTCCCCCTTCACGCTATTCCGGCAGCTCGCCGAGTCCCTGGACCGGGTACGAGACAACCCCTAGGACACAACCAGCCACGGCACCACGCTCGTGATACCCGTGCGGAAGGGAAAGCGAGTCTCGCCCTGCGCGTCGCCGCGCACCTCCTGTTCGCCACAGGCAGGTCTCGGCGCGCCTGCTCCGTCGCCAACGCGCTCGTCCGCCGGATGGTCCCCGGAAGAGGGAAGGAATCGTCGGGCAACGCGGTCGGCCATGCGTGCGTCTGGCGGGGCTTGAGCTTTGTGGCGGCGAACTGGCGGCCGGCGAAGCGGGCTGACGGCCGTCGGGTGCGCGACGGCTCAGAGCGTGCCGGTGCAGGTCGCTGACCCGGCTGTGACCGTCACCGGGTCGCCTGCGGCGCTTTCGGGCGCGTCAAGGTAGATGTCCGCGTACCCGGACGAGTTCGTGTAGTACGAGTGGCTGTGCCCGTCGGCGGTCGCGGTCGCGTCCACATCAGCCGGGCCCTGGACGTACACGTTCCAGTCGTGATAGCTGCCATCCCAGTTCGCTGACACGCTGCAGGTCGGGTGCGGTGCCGGCGGTGACGGTTTCGGTTTCGGCTTCGGCATGGTGCTGCGCCCGGGCGTACGGAACGGCGTCGCGTGGGCATAGTCGCCGGCGAACGTTCGTTCCAGCGACCGGATGATCGCTGCGGTGCTCAGAATGATGCCGAGCTCACGGTTATCGTCCAGCGACCCAGCGGAGAAGTTCTGAGAGCCCAAGAACACTCGGCGACCGTCAACCAGAATCATTTTCGCGTGGATGTACAGGCTTGCGTCCTGCTTGTAGGTCCGGACATGCACGCCGGCGCCAGTCAGGCTTTTGAACGCCGAGTCCCAGTCCGAGGACGCGGTCATCACCACCTTGACATCGACGCCGCGGCGGGCCGCTGCTCCGAGCGCGGAGGTGACGGCTGAGTCGTCCATCTCCTCGTTGTAAATGTCGAGCGTGTACCTGGCGGAGTTGATGAGCGACAGCTGGGAGTCGAGCGCGCCCGGAGACCACACCAGGTCAACCCCGTGCGACGGCCTGATCGACCGGTTGTTCCAGTCTGCGGTGAACGTTGCCTCGATGGCGGACACGTCCTGACTGTTCGCGTCGGCGACCGCGAAGTCGCGGCTGGTCGAGTAGTCCTCATCGACCAGGTTCAGGGTCATGATATAGGCGGTTTTGTCGTCTACCACCAGCGTCTTCTGATGCGTCAACGCGAACCGCGACGGGCTCCAACGCACGGACACCCCGTTCGCTTTCAGATAGCTGTACGCCGCCTCGTTGGCCGACGAGCCGCCGCCGTAATAGCCGCCGTTCAGCAGCACCTGGACCCGTACGCCGCGTTTCTGCGCGCTGACCAGCGCCTGCTCGAACGTCGGGTCTGACAGCTCGTACATGACCAGGTCAGCGCTTGACTGTGCGCTCCGCACCGCTTGGAGGAATGGACGGTCGCCCGGACCGGGCTCGGTGATGAGCGACAGGTCGCTGTACGCGACGTTCACAGTCCGTGGCGCCTGAGCAGACCGAGAAGCCGTCGTTGCTGTCTGAGTTACGCAGACGGCCGCCAGAGCGGCGGCGCACAACGAGATGAGCGTGCAACAAAGCTTGGAAGTCGCGGCGATGGCCGAGATGATAGGGCCGAGCGGTAGCCACGTCGGCGTGTCGGTCATCGCAGTAGCCAGCGCCGTCACGCGGACGAACCCGTCGGAGCGCTGAGCTTCGGACGACTCCTTTCGTCGTCCGGGGGGCCATCCGGCGGACGAGCGCGTTCGCGACGTCTGGATCGCCCAGGATCGCCGGCGCCGGACGAGCGCTCCGCCACGAATGCGATCACGCGCTTGCGCGTCGATCCGGTCGCCGCTCGCGTTGCACAGCAGTCACGAACCATTGGTGATCGCAATAGGCGCCTAATGGAGCAGCACAGGGGCTGCCCTGTCTGTCCCGCTGAGGATTGCCCACCGGGACGGTTCCGAGCAGATCGCATGCTCGCCGCGGATGATCGAGAGAGCGTCCGAGGCGTCGCCGGTTCACTACAGCGCTGCGATCGGTCACTCCTCCTCTGGGTAGAGACCGCGCGCCATGTCGGCGGCGACATGGCGCATCATCAGAGTGAGCGTGGCGCCCGCGATGACAACGCCCGTGGAGAACGCGACCGCTGAGGAGCGATCTGACAGGACCGCGCCGAGCAGTCCCGCCGCAGAGCCGATGAGGATGCTCGTGATCACCGCTAAGGTGCCAGCAATTGTCAGAAACTTCTGCGCTCGGGAGGTCGAAAGGCCTTGGACATCTAGCTGCTGCACAGCGGGGACGCTGAGCAGATACGGTGTGATCTCGGGGGCCGCGTCGAAGTAGAAGGCGCGCAACCTCGCGATCCGGTCGGCGTAGACGGCGTCCTCCCGTCCGGATTGATAGGCGCGGTGGAATGTCACGAGGCCGACCAACGCGAGCGTTGGAAGGAGGATCAGGCCGAACGTGTAGAAGGCTGTGCCCAGGTGCGAGGCTTGGGCGAGGAGGCCGAGTGCGATCAGTCCGCCGGAGACGGCGCCGAGGAACATCGTCGAGCGGCCTGTCGATTCGGCGATAGTCGCTGCCCGAGCGCCTTGCAGAGTGAAGTGCTCGGTCGTCACGAACGAGACGGCGGCTGGTCGTGGATCGTGACTATCAGGCGTTGATGCGCTCATTTTCTACTCCGGGTGCCCGCGAGATGGGTCTGAACGCTCTTCATCTTCCTGGGGCGATCGCTTCGATGTCTTCGCTGCTGCCCGGGATCCGCAGTTGAGCTGCGGAGCCCGGGTGCTGGCGGTCATGCTCAGGACTCCTCTGCAGGCGCTGAGGACGCGAATAGCCGATAGGACCCCACTTCGCTGGCGGGTTGGACGGCGGGCGGGATCTCGCACCGCTCTTTGATCCCGGCCTCGAAACGCTGGAAGCTTTCGAGCCGGAAGATGGCACCGGCAGCCTCTTCGGTCTCTTCGGCGATGTGGATGAAGGTCACGCCGTCAGCGAGCTGTAGGACGGCGTGCCCGAGACCGTCGGGTTGGGTCCGTTCGAGCTCGTCGTAGACGGCATCCAGCAGCTCGATGTTGCGCTCGGCGTGCTCGGGCTTGAGCTTGTATTGGATGACTACGCGCTTCATGGTTGTCTCCTTCGCTGATTGTTGTGTTGGCCGCCAAGAGGCGGCGGATAATCGGGCCGTCTCAAGTCATCAAACGCTCACGGTTTCTTCGTGCGGCTCACCTCTGTAGTTGGGGGTGTAGGTGTGAATGACCGTGCTGTTGGTGAGCTTGCGGACGTAGGTGAGGGTGAGCTGCAACGAGGAGGTGTCGACGTCCTCGAACAGGCGCTGGCCGGCGCCGACCACGACGGGCACGAACCACACTTGGAGCTCGTCGATGAGCCGCGCTCGCAGGAGTGTGTCGTCGAGGCGGCTGACGCCCCACTTGATTAAGTCCTTCCCAGGCTGGGCCTTCAGCTGCTCGATGGCGCCGACGAGGTCCGGCCCCAGGAGGGTGGCGTTCCACGTCACTTCGCTCAGCGTCCGGGAGGCGACGTACTTGGGCATCGCGGTGATCCGGTCGATCAGGGGGTCGCCGGTGGAGGATCCCCAGTTAGCCCGGAAGAACTCGTAGGTCACGCGACCCATGACAAACGCCTCGTAGTTGTCAAGCTCTTGCAGGGACTGCCGGCTGGACTCCTCGTCAAAGCCGGACCAGCGGTTGGGTGACCCGATCACGCCGTCGAGTGACACGAGTGTGGATTCGACGAGCTTGCGCACGACTTTCGTCCTCTTGTCTCGTATTTGGGCTGTTTGGCTACCGGGTGGCGGCGAGCGCCGGCTCGCGATCGCGGACGTTCGGCGTGGCCACCGGGGTGGAGGCCGCTTCGTTACGGACGAGCGCGAAGATCGCCGGAACGGCGAGCAGCCCGATTCCGCCGAGCACCCAGAGCGCGTGTTGAAACCCGCCGGTGAGCGCCACGGGCGCGGCGTGGCCGGCATGGAGCAGCGTTTGGGTGCGGCTGGCAGCGACGCTTGAGGCGATCGCGATCCCGATCGCGCCGCCGAGCTGCTGGCTGGTGTTCAGCAGTCCGGACGCTAGCCCGGCCTGCTGCTCTTTGACGCCCGCGAGCGCGGCGATCGAGATCGGGATGAACGCGAATGCGGTTCCTGCGCCGGCGACGACCATCGGCCCGGCGAGGTTGGCCAGGAAATGGCCGTGGACGGGCACCTGGGTGGCCCAGATCGCTCCGCCGCCGATCATCGTCATCCCGGCCGCCATCACGAGTTTGGTCCCACCGCGGGTGACCAGCGCCTGGGAGAGACCGGCGAGCGCTATCGAGGTCAGCGACGCGGCCAGCCACGCGAGCCCAGTCTGCAGCGCGCTGTAGTGCAGGACCTGCTGCATGTACAGGGTGCCGATGAAAATGAACGCGTAGAAGCTGCCGCCCAGCAACAGGCCCGCGGCGTTCGCTCCGGCGAGCGTGCGCAGCCGGAAGATCTCAAGCGGCAGGATCGGATCGGCCACCCGACGCTCGATCACCACGAACGCGGCGAGCAGCACTGCGCCCGCGGCGAGTACGCCGATCGTCCGCGTGGCGCCCCAGCCGTACTGCGGCGCCTGGGAGATCGCGTCCACCAAGGCCACCAGCCCAGCGGTGCCGGCGAGCGCGCCGGCAGCATCAAACCGACGCCGCGAGGCGTCGATCCGGCTGTCAGGAACGATCCGTGGCGCGAGCAGCATCGCGATCACACCGATCGGGACGTTGAGAAAGAAGATGTACTGCCAGCCGGCGTACCGAGTCAAAAGCCCCCCTGCGATCACGCCGACGGTCGCACCACCGGCGCCGAGCCCGCCCCAGATCCCGAGGGCCTTGTTGCGCTCGGCGCCGTCCGGGAACATGTTCATCACGATCGACAGGGCGGCGGGCAGCATGATCGCTGCGCCCGTGCCCTGAACTGCCCGGGCGCCGACCATGAAGCCGGAACCGGTGGCCAGCGCTGCGGCCAGCGACGCGCCGCTGAAGAGCCCGAGCCCAACCATCAGGAGGCGGCGGCGGCCGAGCAGATCGGCCGCCCGGCCGCCGAGCAGCAAGAACCCGCCGAACGTGAGCGCGTATGCGGTCACCACCCATTGCAGGTTGGCCTGGGAGAAGTGCAGGTCGCGGCCGATCGTCGGCAGCGAAACGTTGACGATCGTCAGATCGACGACCGTCATGAAGAACGCCACCGCCAGCAGCGCGAACGCCCGCCAGCGATTGATATCGGGTGACTGGAACCTCATCAGACCTCCAATGATTTGGCCGCCCGTTGTGGCGGCTTCACAGAGGACGTCGCAGCACCGCGCTCGATTTGGACAGCTGCGGCGAGAAACCAGGAACGGTCCGCTCGCGATCCGCGACCGCTTTCGCTCGGGGAGCCGCGACCGGTGTTCAGCCGCAGCCGCAGCCGCAGCCGTCAGTCGGCGTCGAGCGTCGACAGGCGCCGGTGCAGCTCGGCCCGCTCGACCGCATTGGCGCTGAGCGCGATCGCTCGCTCATACGCGCGCGCGGCGGCCATTGGGTCGCCGGCTCGCCGGAGCAGGTCGGCGTGTGCTGCGTGCAGCGGCTGGTAGCGCTCGAGTGCAGGATCGGCCAGCAGCGGCTCGAGTAGCTCGAGCCCGGCCTGCGGTCCGATGGCGAACCCGATCGCCGCCGCGCGGTTCAGCTCGACGACCGGCGAGGGCGCGATCTCGCCGAGCGCGCGGTACAGCTCGGCGATCTGGTCCCAGTCCGTTGTGCCCGTGTCCACCCCGCGGACGTGCACGGCTGTGATCGCGGCTTGCAGCTGGTACTGACCCGGGCGCCGGAACCGCATTGCTCGGTCCAGCGCCTCGAGCCCCTCGCCGAGCCGCTCGCGATCCCACCGCGAGCGGTCCTGCTGGTCAAGCGCGAGGTAGCGCCCGTCAGGCGCCACGCGCGCATCGCCACGAGCGTCGTGCAGGAGCATCAGGGCCAGTAGCCCCCAGACCTCGGCCTCGTCGGGCATCAGCTCGCACAGCAGCCGCGCGAGGCGGATCGCCTCGCCGCACAGGTCGGAGCGCACGAGCCGCTCGCCCTCGGTCGCTGAGTAGCCCTCGTTGAAGATCAGATACAGCACCCGGAGAACGCCGCGCAGCCGGTCGGGCAGCTCCTCGTCGTCAGGGACCCGGTAGGGGATCCGCGCATCGGCGATCTTGCGCTTGGCGCGGACGATTCGCTTGCCCATCGTCGGCTCCGCCACCAGGAACGCGCGCGCGATCTCGCCGGTCGTGAGCCCGCCGAGGGCGCGCAGCGTCAATCCCACCCGCGCCGGCAGGTCCAGCGCCGGATGGCAGCAGGTGAAGATCAGCCGTAGGCGGTCATCGACGATCGCGCTGTCCTCGTCCACGTCGGGGTGCTCCTGGCGATCGAGCCGCATCAGTTCCGCAAGCCGATCTGCTCGATCCGCCACCGACCGGTTGCGGCGCATCCGATCGATCGCCCGCCGCCGCGCGGCGACCGTGAGCCACGCGCCCGGCTGCGCGGGGACGCCGTCGCGCCGCCATCCGCTGACCGCGTCAGCGAACGCGTCCTGGACGGCGTCCTCGGCCAGCTGAAAGTCGCGCACATGTCGGATCAACGTCGCCAGCACCGCCGCGCGCTCCGCGCGGAACGCCGCCGCGACGGCGGCGGCGACCGGATCTGGCCTCGCGCGGCGTGGCGGCTCGGCGGAGCTCAAGACGCGCTGGCGCTCCGATCGGGGCGCGGGATCTCGTCATCGGCGACGATCGGCCGCACCTCGACCGACCCGTAGCGCGCCCACGGCAGCCTCGCAGCGTGGCTGATCGCCTGATCCAGATCGGCGCAGTCCAGCACGTAATAGCCGGCTAGCACCTCCTTGGTCACGGCGAAAGGACCATCGGTCAACTCCGTCTCATCCCCCCGAACGCGCACCGTCGTGGCGCTCTCGACCGAATGAAGCGGCGCGTGCGCGACCAACACACCCGCGTCGCGCAGACTCGCGTTCACCTGATCCCACAGCGGCATCTCTGCCCACCGCTGCGCCCGCTCAGCCTCATCAGCAGACTCGGAGCCATAAAGCAACAGCATGTATTCCGGCACGGTCGCCTCCAGTCGGTATGGCCGCACGATACGCGGCCACTACCCCGACGTCGCCACACGCCAGCCGATTTGGACAGCGCCGGGAGTAGTGCGCCCGGGTCGACGGCCTGGCGGCCTCCCGGGAGAAGCAGCGAGCCCGAGCGCTGGTGCAGCCTCTGCTCGCCGGGGGAGAGCAGGCAGCATTGAACAACCTGCTCGGGTTTGAGCGGGGCGGGAGCCCCAACTCCCGTTCCGCCAGTTTCTCCAGAACGCACCCTAAATCCTGCCTGGGTCGACGCGCGCTGGGGCGCAAGGCATCGCACAGTTCGAGCCAGGTGCACGCCCGCCGGTTCTCGCCGTGGCAAGGCTCTCGGTTTCCACTCGACCAGTCAGGCGGTCGATCTTACGTGGCCGGAAGGGCAGCATCCTCGTAGATGCTGACCGCGGTCGCGTCCGTACCCGCTGGCCAATCACCAATCTGCGAGCGCAGGGCGACGACATCGTGCTCCGCTATGTCGTTTCGAACGATCGCCATCGATCTCCTCAGGTTAAGGCCCGGATGTACGCCGCGATCCGACGCGGCGCGTCGTCCACGTGCCGGATCTCCTACGCCGTGCGCACAACGGCCGTCTGAGCACCTCCGACTTCGACCCTGCTAATCCGTATCCTCGAAAACACGCACACACGCGGCCACGACCGTGGAATCACTCATCTCTGGCTGGTTGTTGCCAGTCCTGAACCTCGTTTCAATCCGTCGACGGATCGACCAGGCTGTGGCCGGTTCGTCGCGGCGACGGGGGGCATGATCGTCGGGTCACCGACGGCGACTCGGGCAGCGAACCCGGCGTCCGGCCAACCCTTTCTCCACGCCGGCCCAAAGCTTGGCGGGCCCATCACCATGTCCGTGACGAGATCGCCAATCCTGCGAGTATGGGCTCGCGCCGATGAAAACCTTCGAGATGGCGCCCCGCTCACGGACGCCGATCTAAGCAGCTCGAGGTCGGCGTCCACCGAGCCCCTGGGTCGCGATGCTGATCAGCACCGCCAGCTGTGAGCCTGCTGCTCCGTTCTGCTTGCAGCCCGCCACAAACGGAGCACCGTGAAATCAACCGTCTAGTCGTCCGATGATCTCGCCGAACGTCGCGAGCTTCTCGGCAGATGAACGCCGATACTCCCACGCGCGTCCGACCTCAACGCCGAGCTTTTGACGAAGTTGCACAAACATCTCGGCGTACTTCCAACAGACGCCGAAGCTGTCGAGGATGGGTATGTTGAGAAGCCGCTGGTGTCCCTGCTGGTACAGCAGCTCGCTCAACACACCTTCCGCAGGAATGACCACGTCTGCACCTGCACGGATCGCTTCCTCTGCTATGGCGTCAAACCTTGCTATAACCGATTCCGGTGAGGTCCATTGCGCCTGGAGCTCGTCCTCGGTCATCGTGGAAGCGAGCGCGTAGACGCCCTGTACCCGCTCACTGAGCCCGTAGCCAGTGACATGGTCCTGAACCAGTCGGGCGACGGTTGGCACGTTCGCAATGAGCGCCTGTAGCTTACCCAGTGAGCAGGCAACAAGGAAGTTGCTCTCGCCCGCCGATACCACAGGGATGTCGACGGTTGAACGCAGCTCCCTGAGGAATGGCTCGCTAAATGAACCGACTACAAACGCGTCATATTCTTGCCGCTCGGACTCTATCGCCTGATCGATAATCCTGCGAAACGCGACGTGATAGAGGTACGGAGATCCAAGCACATCGGTCGTCGTGATGCCTCCGGTATAGAAGTTCGGCATCCCTTTGATGTGGACCACAGTTTCTGGTTCACAGACCTGGGCGGCGTGATCTTCCAGGCTCGATTGGTAGGTCGGAAGACTCGCCAGATCTGTCATTGACTGATGCCAAATTCTCATATGCAACCTTCCCCTGCCTAGATGCAGCGGTCTGCTTACCCATTGCGGTCCCGTTGGGCTGGTGTCGCCTCGCCATTGGCGACTCGCTTCTGTAGCTCGCCTGTTGGAAATGCGGCCATCCTCATGTTGAGGATAAACCCGAAGCTGCGATTGCGCCGCCCTCCGGCCCGGCGAGGCCCGCGAATACGGCTCCTCTCAGCACCGAGGTCCAGCCGACGTAGGTGCCGGGGTGGACGCCGACCGTCTCCCTGCCGCGTAGAGCCCGCCGATCGGGCTTCCATCGGTGTGGACCACCTAGCCGCCGCCGAGTGGCGCGCCCATCTCCCCGGCCAGTACTACACCATCCGGCTCACCGTTCCTGACGGGTATCAGGCGATCCGGTCCTACTCGGTCGCGTCCAGTCCGTTGGACGAGGGCGAGATCGAGCTGACCGTTGACTGCCTGACCGACGGCGAGGTCTCACCGTTCCCGCACGATGTGGTCGAGGTCAGTGATGAGCTTGAGGTGCGAGGTCCGCTGACGGAGTACGTCACCTGGCAGGGCAGCTCGCCGCTGCTGCTGGTCGGCGGCGGCTCCGGAGTCGTTCCGCTGATGTGCATGCTGCGCCACCGCCGCCGGGCGTTCCCTCAGGTGCCACGCGGTTGCTGTACTCGGTGCGCTCGCCCGACGATGTCTTCTACCGCTCAGAGCTCGGTGAAGAGACCGGCCGCCGCGTACGCGACCTACCGATCACCATGGACAAGCTGCTCTAAGCGGCGATCCACCCGGCCCAGCGCGTCATGCCGCGATCCCGAAGCAGACCAGCGGGATGTCGACGACGAACGACATCGCCGGTATCTGCTCCGCGTGCAGCAGATAATGCTGCTCAACCGGCTGCAACAGACGAGAGGTCCCTGGCGCGCGCGGCAGCGATCTCGACCACGAGGTGCTTGGTCACCGGCTGGTCTGACTGGGTGCTCGTGTCGGCCAGCCCGCACAGCACATTGAGTTCGGGCATGTAACCGGCCGTGGAACCACGGGGGATGTCGTGGCTGACCGCGCGATACCCGTAGGCGTGCCGGCGGCTACCGTCGCGGCTGACGCTGGAGAGGTCGATCAGCTGGAATTCGGCCAGGCCACGATCGGCCATGTCGTCCTTGTTCATGAACACGACGGTGCGTAGACCGCTCAGCCCCCGGTAGCGATCATCGTTGGAGTAGATCGTCGTGTTGAACTGATCGTGGGAGCGAACTGTTGTCAGCATCAGCCGGCCATCACCAGGATCGACGTCGTCGGGCAGCTCGGCGATACCGAACTCGGCTCGTCCGGAGGTCGTGCGGAAGTCCCGCTCTCGTGCTGGCTGCGGGATCCGAAATCCATGCGGGCGACGGACCTTCTCGTTGAAGTCTTGAAACCCCTCGAGGGCTTGGGCCATCGTGTCGCGGATCCGGTCGTAGTCCTCGACATACCAGAGCCACCGGGTCCGGCTGTCGGGCAGCGTCGCCGCCGCCATCCCGGCGATGATCGCGCACTCAGAGCGCATCTGGTCGGACTCCGGCTGTTTCATGCCGCGTGAAATGTGGACCATCGCCATCGAGTCCTCGACACTCACGCCCTGTGGTCCCGAAGCCTGCAGATCGATGTCGGTCCGAGCCAGACATGGAAGGACCAGCGCCTGGCGACCATGCACCAGGTGGCTGCGGTTGAGCTTGGTTGAGACCTGGACCGTCAGCTCGGTGTTGCGCAGCGCATCGAACGTGTATTGGGGGTCCGGGGTCGCGAGCGCAAAGTTGCCGCCGAGAGCGACGAGCACCTTGAGATCGCCGCGAGCCATCGCCCGGATCGCGGCGACCGTCCCATACCCGTCCTGGCGTGGCGCCTTGATCGCGCAGGCCTGCTCCATCCGGTCAAGCCAGGCGTGATCGACTCGGTTGTTGACCCCGCAGGTGCGGTTGCCCTGAACGTTGCTGTGGCCGCGAACCGGGGAGGGCCCAGCTCCGGGCCGGCCGATATTGCCGCGCAGCAGCAACACGTTGACGATCTCGCGGATCGTGTCGACCCCATGTTCGTGCTGGGTCACGCCAAGGCACCAGGCGATGATCGTCCGTTCAGACCTGACATAGATATCGGCCAGCTCGCGGATCTGGCTCTCCGCAATCCCGGAATCCCGGACGATCCGCTCCCACGGCGTCGCCTCACACAGCATGCGGTAGTGCTCAAAGGCGACGGTGTGCTCTCCGATGAACTGATGGTCGAGCACCTCCGGGCGGGTCGTGGCGAGCTCAAGGACGGCCTTGCCGACGCCGCGCATCAGCGCCATGTCCCCGCCGATCCGGACCTGGACGTTCATCGTCCCGGTCCGGGTCGTGTGAAACGTGGCCATGTCGACGAACTCGTGCGGGACGATCGTCCGCCGCGACGCGGCCTCGATCAGCGGGTTGATGTGGACCAGTTGCGCACCGCGACGGTCGGCCTCCGCCAGCCAGGTCAGCATTCGCGGCGCGTTGGTCGCCGCGTTGTCGCCTAGCAGCCAGATCGCGTCGGCCTGCTCCCAATCCTCGAGGTCGGTCGTCCCCTTCCCGGTCCCCAGCGCCGCCTGCATCGCCCGGCCGGACGCCTCGTGGCACATGTTCGAGCAGTCCGGCAGATTGTTGGTGCCGAACTCTCGCACCCACCACTGATACAGAAACGTCGCCTCATTCGAGAGCCGACCCGAGGTGTAGAACGCCGCCTGATCGGGGCTCTCCAGACCACGCAGGCTCTCACCGACCAGCGCGAACGCCTCATCCCACGAGATCGGCAGGTACCGATCAGAGTCGGCGTCATAGCGCAGCGGCTCCGCCAGCCGCCCAGTCTTTTCGAGGTCGTAGTCAGTCCACTGCGAGAGTTCGGTCACCGTGTGCGCGGCAAAGAAATCCCGCCCGACCGTCTCCCGAGTCGTCTCCCAGGCGACATGCTTGACCCCGTTCTCACACAGATCCAGCCTCAGCCCGGTGGGATCATCCGGCCACGCGCAGCCAGGGCAGTCAAACCCGCCGTCCTCGTGGTTCATCACAAACAGCGCCTTGAAGGCGTCAACCGGATCGCCAGCGCGCGCGAGTACGTGCCCCACGCTCCGTGTTGCGCCCCACCCCGCGGCCGGATGGTGATACTCGTGTCGCGACGGTTTACCGCTGGGCAGCGGCCCCCGACCCAGCGCCTCGTCGCCCGCCACGGTTGCCAGCATCCGCCGCTCCGCGTCGCCCTGGCTTGTCGTCGACATCGGTCCCTCCCTGAGCTATTGGGGAATCGCGGAGTTTGTCATAGGTGGGCGGCACGCGAGACACGTCAGCGGTCGGCAGGCGACTGCTTCAGCGCCGGCTCGCCTCGCCGCCAGAGCAGGGGAGAATCGACGCAGCGGCGGATTGGACCGTCGACGCGTCTATTCGGGTGGCTAGCGGCTGATCACTGGCATCCGCAGCCGCAGCCGCAGGCGGCACTGGCATCGGTGCCGCAACAGGACGCATTATCGGTCGGTTCGCAACACGCGGCCTGGTCGACGGTCGAGCAGCAGCCCGGGTCGGGCTTGCTGGCGCGGACGATCGCCGAGGCGGCGGCGGCGTGAACGCGGTGGGTCTCGGTGATCGTGATGTCGGTCAGCCCGGCGGAGGCGAGCGCGCCGGTGAACTGGTCGCGGGTCAGCGCGCCGGCGATACAGCCGGTGTAGGCGACCATGTCTGAGCGGGTGGCTTGGTCCATGTCAGGGTCAGCGATCACGTCTGAGACGGCGAACCGGCCGCCGGGTTTCAGCACCCGGGCGGCTTCTCGGAGCACCTGGGGCTTGTCGGCGGAGAGGTTGATCACGCAGTTGGAGATGACCACATCAACGGTGGCTGATGGCAGTGGGATCTCTTCGATATGGCCGCGCAGCCATTGGACGTTGGTGACGCCGGCCTCGGCCTGGTTGCGGCGGGCGAGGTCGAGCATCTCGTCGGTCATGTCCAGCCCATACGCCAGGCCGGTCGGACCGACCCGCTTGGCCGACAGCAGCACGTCAATCCCGCCGCCTGAGCCGAGATCGAGCACGGTCTCGCCTTCATGCAGCTCAGCGACCGCGATCGGGTTACCGCACCCCAGCGAGGCGAGCACCGCCGCGTCGGGAAGCTGCTCACGATCGGCCTGGTCATAGAGCGGGGAGCCGAACTGCTCGCGCTGCGCGTCGGTGATGACCGCGCCCTCGGCGCTACAGCAGCTGGCGTCGCGTTCGGTGGTGACGGTCGCGGCGGCGGCGGCGTAGCGGGCGCGCACGACGTCGCGCAACTCGGTCTGGTCAGTCGGGACGGTCACGACGGCTCCTTGGTGACGGGTGGGTTAGGTCAGCCAGCCGGCGAGCTCGGCCAGCGCGGCGGGGATCACGTAGTAGTAGGCCCACAGCCCCTGGCGTTCTGAACCAACCAGGCCGGCCTGGCGCAGCACTTTGAGGTGATGGGAGACCGTCGGCTGAGCAAGATCAAACAGCGGCACCAGCTCGCACACGCACACCTTCCCGGCGTGCTTTCTGAGCACGTCGATCAGCTGCACCCGCACGGGATCGCCGAGCGCCTTGGCGACCTCAGCGATCCGGGACGCGTGGGCGCGGTCGACGTCGGGATAGACCACCGGCGCGCAGCACGGGTCCCCGGCCGTGCGCTTGGTCTTGGGGGCCAGTTCCAGCTCAACACTCATCGATATACAAATATCGATTCAAGTGATGATTGTCAATGCAATACTTCCTCGATGGCCACTCGAGACAGCCACCAAATCGCGGCTTACGTCTTCGGTCGTTCGCCGACCGGTAGGAGCAGTCCGGTCAGTGCTGCCGGCCCCGGCCGAGGCGGCCGCAGATTTGTTCGACCAACCTTCTCCGCCCGTCAGCGTTGTAGAGGTATAGGCACGTCTTAAGCGAGTCGGACTTGCCGGGATCAGTAGGCAGTCCCGGTCTCAGTGGCGACGGAGTAGGGGGCGTTGGGGCGCCCGTCGCCGCTGAGCCGGAGCGCTCTCGCTCGCGGAATCGGTTGGGCGGACCTTCTCGACCGGCGGCGGCATGCTCACACAGCGGGTCTCTTTAGGGCGTGATCGAGGTCGCCGAGTTGCTTCTGCTCCTGTTGGAGGAGCGGGAAGTCAGGAGCGGCTGGCGTGGGAGACCTGCTCTCGCGTTAGCTCGCGCGCGGCGTCCCGGTGCAATCGAGATGTCCCCGTGTCGCGCCCCCGCCTCCGCGACGAATCATGGGTGCGGGCCCAGGGGTAATTCGCTCTTCGCCTCCCGAGACCGCACGGGCACAGGGAAGTCGCCCGTAGCGGTTGGGCTGGCGTGACGCTTGAGGGCGGGGCCGCGACAGGTGATCTCACCCTCATGGCCGTTGCTGCGTTTCACGGGGTAACCAGCTAGCGGGGCCCCCGCTGGCGGCCCCGGCCAACGATTCGGGCTTTCGACCACTATGCCTGGGCCGGCGCGGGCATCGACGCCGAGATGGAGGAAGGCAAGGCCGGCGATGCCGTCGGCGGTGTCCGTCGTGTCGCAACGCCCGACCAGCCGATCCGCCAGCGTCTGTTGGCGCACTCCGATCTGGACCGCTTCTACAGCTACGAGTTCTGCGATCCGGTTCCGCTTTCAGTCCGCGACTACCGGGCCACCCTGCGTGTAACCCCGATCACCGAGGGAGACCAAGCATTCGTCGAGTGGTGGGCGACCTTCGACTGCGCGGAAGACGAGCGCGACAAGTGGGTCGAGCAGTTCGAGCGCAACGGGTTCGCCGCCTGGCTTGGATCGCTGCGCAGCCAGCTTGAGGCTTGACATGTCGCTCAGACCAGCCAGTCACGTGCCTGCTGGTGCTCAGGTGCTGGCATTTCGCGCGGGCTCCTGCTTTTGAGTGAGATCCGAGTCTGAGAGTTCGCGGTGGGCTCATGGCATGTAGCGCACGGCGACTTGTCTGGGACGTGTTAGGGGGTGGTTGCCGTGGCCGGGGTCGGTGCCATCTGGCTTGCCGTGAATCGGCCGTGGAAGGAGAACGGGATGTGGTGTGGGACCTCGGCGCGCGCGAGCTCGTTGAGGTTGGTTGCGTCGAGTATGAGCAGGAAGGACGTGTTGCGTCGTCCGTCGAGCACGACTGAGAGGAGGACGCCGTCGTCTTCCTCGGTGGCTTCGGGGCGGGCGACGAAGACGGGCTCGCCGGGCCAGCAGTCGGGCTCATACCACTGGGTAGAAGTACGTGCGATCACATCCGCGCGCACGATCCGGTCGAGCCAGCTGTCGGCTTGGCCGACGCCCCAGGCATAGCGGTAGGGCCGTTCGTTGTGGCGGGCGTAGCTGATCTGGGCGAGCTCGATCGGCGCGTCGATCAGCCGTTCGTGGCTGATCGTGCCCTCGTCGGGGCGCACATGGAAGCGTCGTAGCTGTGCGGGGTGGTCTGGCGCCCGGGTCCGGAGGCGGTCCAGGTACAGGTCCTCGATCACCGAGGCATCCTGGTAGACGGTCGCATCGACGATCAGCTGATCATCGTCCTCGTAGGCATTGACGTGATGAAAGGCGAAACAGGCGTCGGTCTTGAGCGGCTGGTGGACTTCGCCGGTGATGCGGTTGACGAGGATGAAGCGGGTGCCCAGTTCGGGCTTCCAGCGGTAATTCTCGGCGTAAGGACGCCCAGACAGGGCGAGCCGCACCGGGTTGACGGTCCACGGGAACTCGGCAAGGACGTACCAGCGCTCGGTGAGGCCGAAGGAGTGCACGTAGCCGGGCTCCTTGACCGGGATCCTGGCCACGACTTCAGGGGTCATCGTGTCAGGCGATACGCGGTAGAAACGGTACTCGTTGCGGGGGCCGAGCTTGACGGCGAGGTTGAGCATGGCGCCGTCGTGGCGGTCGGCGTGGGGATGGGCGGTCGTCAGGTTGCCCGGCGGCATGTAGGGCACGCCGGCCGATTGCAGTGTGCGCGGGTCGAACTCGACCGAGATCGGAGCCTCGGTCATAGAGAAGAAGTGTTCGCCGAGCTTGACCACGTTGATATTGGCCGAGTCACCAAATTCGGGGCCGCCCTTGAACAACGTCTGCACACGCTGAAAAAAAGAGCGGCACGGGTCGGAGGCAAATTCGGGGTAGGCGATCCGCCCCTCCTGACGAACAGCGCGCTCGGTGCGCCCTTCAAGGAAACGGTTGCCGTAGGAGACGCGGCCGTCGCCGAGAGTGAAGCGGTGCAGCATCGCGAGCCCGTCGAACCAATGATTGAACTGGCGGCTGCCGGCCTCGAACTTCGCAGGCCCTGTACGCAGCAGCGAGCCGCGCAGCCAGCGGGGTAGCTCACCGATGATCGGGAGGGCGTCAACGACGGTCTCCTCCTCCAGGCTGGTGAACCCCTTCGTGTACGTCGCGCTTGCGGTCGCGGTCGCCATGGTGCCTCCAGAATGATTCTGACTGAATGGTTCTGACCGTACGGTATGATCCTGGCGCGTGTCAAGTGTCCGCCTGAGCACGACGAGCTATGTGGTCATGGGCCTGGTGGAGCTCTGCCAGCCCGCGACGCCGTATGACATCAAGCGCGCGGCCCAGGCCAGCACCGCGAACTTCTGGACCGTGGCCCACACTCAGCTCTACAACGAGTGTTCCCGGCTCTCGCGAGCGGGAGTGCTCGACGAGCAGCAGGAACAGAGTGGACGGCGACGCAAGGTCTACCGTCTGACCGAGACAGGGCAGGCTGAGTTAGATGCCTGGCGCGCCGAGCCAGTCGGTGAGCCGTTTGAGTTACGCGATCCCGGGCTGCTGAAGCTCTTCTTCGGCGCTGACTCCCGACGACTGGCGCAAGCGCAGCTAGCGATCCATGAGCAGCAGCTGGAGACCTACCTCGAACAGGCAGAGATGGAGATGCCTGCCGCGCACCGGCTTGCGCTTGAATGCGGCATCGGCCACGAACGCGAATACATCCGCTCCTGGAAGAAGCTCGCCGGATGACCCGCACCCACCCGGCTTCAGCCAAGCCGCGGCGGCTCGCACCGCCGACTTCGAAACCTCCCAAGCCGCACGACTTCCCGCTGTCCTCTGGGGCCCTCCGGCGCACAGCCGAAGATCGCCTACTCCGCCCCCATCAGCGGCGCCGCTACGCGCGCGCAGGGACAGCCTCGACGGCGTCTCTCTCCACCCATCAGACTCCTGGCTGGGAACGAACTGAGCAAATCTCGCGACGTGGACATGCCCCGGTGGTGGCTTGCGGCGCAGGAAGCGTCGCGATCAGGAGGTTCTGGCGCCTGACCCAGGAGACGCGCCATGCCGGCAAAGGGAGGCGCCCGTCGAGGCAATCCGTTGTCAGCACCGCCCTGCTGTCATCGCAGAGGAGGGCTGTTCCGGCCTCCCAGCACGGAGCCAGTTGACCGACCTCCGTTCCGCGCGTACCAGGGTCTGATTGGAGTGATCCGAAGCACTACGGGAACACAAAAGCAATGCCGCCGCCTTGCCGCGGGCCATTGAGAGTGCTGAGCCGGAGGCCGATGCGCGGCCCATCTATGGCCGCGAAGCGACGATCTGGACGCCGCCGTATAGGCTTATGCTCGTTTCGACCGGATCGCATGGGAGGAAATCGGTGGAACCGCTGACTGACGTTGGCGACGTTTCACGAATTGCGTATGGCTTCATCGGCTCGAAGGCATTGTTCGCGGCGCTGAATCTGGACCTGTTCAGTCGACTCCAGACGCCGAGGCACGCCGCCGACCTTGAGCGGGAGTTGGGGGTGCCCGTGCACCGCCTCGAGACCCTGCTGACCGTGCTCGTGTCGCTGGGCCTGATCGTTCGGGAAGAGGCCGGTTTCCGCAACAGCCCGGCCAGCGGCCGGTATCTCGCGCGAGATGCGCCCGCGTATTTCGGCGACTACTACCGGTTTCAGATCGACAGACAGATCTACCCCGCACTCGAGCACCTCGACGCTGGTCTTGCTGGCGATGTCGAGAACCTCGCCTTCGAATCGCAAGCCGGGTTGATGGACGACCCGGACGAGGCGCAGGCGTTCTCCTCGGCCCAGCACGCCGGTTCGCTCGGGCCGGCGCTCGAGTTCGCGAAGACGGTTGACCTTGCCGGGGCGAGGACGCTGCTCGATGTCGCCGGGGGAAGCGGTGCGTTCTCGATCACGTTGTGCAAGCGCTATCCCGAGATGACGGCCACGATCATCGACTTCCCGAACGTGGTCGACGTCGCCAGGCGATATGTGTCGGGGGCTGGGCTGAGCGATCGGATCGGGCTGCTCGGCGGCAACGCCCTCGAGACCGAGTGGCCCCGAGATCAGGACGTTGTCCTGCTGTCGTACCTCCTCAGCGCGGTCAAGGAGCACGAGATCCCGACCCTGATCGAAAGCGGCTACCGGTCGCTTCGTCCCGGCGGGCTCCTGATCGTCCACGACTTCATGCTCGAGGACGACCACCACGGGCCGGCGCTAGCCGCCCAGTGGTTCCTGCAGTACCTCGCCTATCAGCCGGATGCCTGCTCGTTCTCCGCTGCGACGCTGTCGGACCTGCTGGGCGGCTACGGGTTCGTCGAAATCTCCTCGCAGGTGCTGATCGCAGACATCACGAAGATCGTGCTCTGCAAAAAGCCGCTCTGAGTACGTGCGGCCGAGGGGCGATGCCGGCCGGGCGCCGATACTACGCCGCGGCGCGTCCGCCGACCGTGTTGCGGCGGACCTCCGCCGCGGTATCGACGATCTCGATCAGCTCCGCCTCCGGGCGACCCGGTGGCAGGGTCAGTTGCACGGCGTCCGCGCCCGCCCGAAACCAAGCCGCGATCGCGTCGCCGGCATCGTCGTAGGTCCCCATCAGCGTGACCTCGTCGGCGAGGCCGTCCGCCGCCGTCGGCAGCGTCGGCCGTCGGCCGTCGGCCGACGCTTCGACGACGGCGTCCAGCGCCACCGCCATCTCGAAGCGCTCCGAGAGCAGCCGAGGGTAGAGCGGCCCCATGCGCGTCGCGTATGTCGCGAGCCACCATGCGGCGAGCGCCCGGGCGCCGTCCTCAGTGGGCGCTAAGGCCACCGGAACCGCGGGACACACCCGGGTCAACGTCGCGGTCTCGGCGCGCTTCTCTCCCGTCGCGAGCAGCGGGCGCCCCTCGCCGAGTCGCGAGCGCGCCCACAGGAATGGCACCCAATCGTCGGCGAGCTCTCCTGCGAGCCGAATCGAGCTCGGGGACAGGGCAGCGAGCGCGATCCGCACCGGAACATCCGGCAACGCCCCCAAGCGCAGGGGCCGCGCGCCGTTTACCGGTCCAGGGAACCGCTCGCCACCCAGAAGCGCTCGCACGGCAATCACCGTCTCCCTCATCCGGGTGACGGGCCGGCTCCACGCCACACCGTGGAAACCCTCGGCGAGCGGCGGGCTTCCGGCGCCGATGCCGAGCGTGAATCGACCCCCAGAACATCGCTGAAGGCCGGCCGCACCGAGTGCGATCGTCGCGGGCGTTCGCCCCAGGGCATTGACAACCATCGACCCGATCTGGATTCGCGAGGTCCGAAGCGCGATCTCGGCCAGCACGATCAACGCGTCATAGGTCCAACCTTCCGCGACTCCAACGAAATCCAGCCCGCGTTCGTCGGCACGCTGAGCGATGCGCAAGACGACGTCGCTCCGCGTCTCAAACGGTGTGAAGCCCACGCCGAATTGCATCCGCCCACTCTCACGCAGCAGCACGAGCCAGTCAAGCGGGTGAGCGACGGTTCAGCGCGGCCGCGGCGCCAGGTCGAACGGCCCACCTCACGTGACACGCACGAGCCGGCACTCGCCGCCGCGGATCAAGATCCCGGCCGGCAGCTTCGGCTTCGGCACCTACGCGCGCTGAGCTCAGACGCCCAACGCGCGGATACGACGGCGCTTGCGTCACGTAAGTGCGTAGAGCAGTTCCCGAGGGAAATGGACCCACCCCTTGATACGGTTGCGGCCATGACTGAGGATCCCGAGCGGAGCGCCCGCAGTGTGCTATCCGAGCTTGAAGAGCGCCTCGCCACGCACGATTTCGACCGGATCGTTGATTTCTTTACGGAAGATGTCGTGCTGATTGGCGATGCCGAGGAGAACTTCGATCGGAACACGACGGTCGCGTATCTCCGCCTCATGGCGGATATGACGCCAACTGTCCGTTGGGAATGGGACCGTGTCGCGGTGGTGCTGAATGCGCCGGGGATGCTGTCGTTCGGTGCCGCGGGCTCCATAGGGTTCTACGACCCAGCGGGACAGCTGCTTGGCGACCGGGAGCCGTTCCGAGTGACCTGCCTCGCCGTTCAGGAGCAAGGCGGGTGGCGACTAAAGCACTTCCACGGGTCACGTCCCAGTAGCGAAGACTGACCCACACGTCCTGCGAGGCTAAGCAGCCGGCGTCGAGGTGGCCGGTTTCCGCCGCATGGTGCTTGCGGCTTGGGCTGTCGAGCAGGACTCCGGCCGTTGCGAGTTTTAGCGCTCATTGGGCCTCTCGCGGCGCTGGCGGCGGATCAGGCGGTTCGTCGAATCCGGGCGCCAACGGTCGAGCCCTACTGCGGCGGGCGGAGCATGCTCGTCACTGGCGGGCAGCTGCCGGCTTGAGCGATGTTGGTGACCTCGAACAGGTGCCGCTCATAGAAGGAGATCGTTCGTGGGTTTGGCGTCTCCAGGAACGCGGGCAAGTGGTCCTCATCGACCTGCCCTAGACATTGCGTGAGCAGCTCAGCGCCTAGCCCTGCCCTCTGCCGAGCGGGATCCACGCCCAGCCACGGCAGGTACCAATGAGGTCGCTTCGGATGCGCCGTGTCCATCTGCTCCAGAACCAAAAAGGTGTCCTCAAGCTTGTCCGCCGACACGGTCTCGCTGAGGACCGTGATGACCGCTTCGCCGTCCACCGCCGCGCCGGGAGGAATCCACACCGCCACAGCCGCGAACCCGTCCAACGCCCACACCGTCTTCCTCGTGAACGCCTGCCCACCAAAAGCCGCGATGAAGGTCGGGAAGTGAGCCAGGTACTGCGCCGGCTCGGGAAACAACCACCGCTCGACCGGGTCCGCGATGAACGCGGACACCAGCGTCGCGATCACTCTGGACTGTTCGCCCTCAGCAACCGGTTTCATTGTTAGCGCTCACGCTCGCGGAGCCTAAACCGCACAGCCCCTGATGACTGCGGCGACCCGCCACGATCAGCGAGACCTGCCTCGCCCGCCGACGAGCATCTCGCCGTGCACGACGAGCCTCCCGGATTGCGGGCGGGTAAGCCAGTGCGGAGCTCTCGGTTGCCGATGCCCACGGCTCGCACGCCGGCCGCTCCTTCCACGACGCGGACTGGCAGAACCGCGCCTCCGCTCCACTCCTCGAGGCGGGCCGCATCGCCCCCTACCTCGATCCAGCTGATCCCACCGGCATCGCCACCGGATCCGGGATCGGCGACTCCGCGATGGCGAGAGATGAAGAACGGCAGGAAAGGCTCTCGCGTCGACTCCATCAGACCCGTGAGCGAAGCCGAGAGGCCCCGCCGCGCGATCTCGATCACCGATGTGCCCAAGCGCGCGGCAATCGGCCCGACGTCATCGACCGCCACCGCCCACATCGCCAGTCCGTCCGCCGTCTGCTCGATCAGGGTCCTCATCGCTACACCGAGCCCGGAATGGCTCATCTCCTCGGAGTCGCCAACGGCGAGCAACTCGAGGTAGCCGCCGCCGAGAGGCATGATCCGATTGTGCGTGCCGAGTCGTTCGTGATGGCCGCCCGGAAGGGTGGGCAACCCTAACTCGGCCTCGAGGCGTTCCGCCGCCGCGTCGAGGTCGTTCGTGGCATAGACAACGTGGTCGATGTGCACAACCCGGACCGTAGCCGACGGCGCTCAGCCCGCGTGGAGCAACCTCCAGCCTCCATATGACCGAGGTTCATGACCAGCACCGCTGGCAGCGCCACGATGGCTCACGGAAGACCCGCCTTCGCGGCGCGAGAGATCCCGGAGCGCGGCCCGCCTCGCACCTACCGAGGCGCCTCGTGTGTCTTGGAGCCGGCAGTCTTGCCCCGCCTCGGATACAAGCCGAGGCTTGGGTCTCGCTGCCGCTAGGAGCTGCTTGGGGCATGGCACGGCGTGCGAAGGCGCCGCCGACTCAGCTGGGGTTCAGGATCGAGAGCCACTACGCGCTGCTGAGTTGGTTCGCACGCCTTCCGGCGGCCGAGTCTGCGCCTACGGGGGGCGCGGGACCAGCCGCGAAGTCTGGGTGGTGATGCCGGTCAAGAAGATCTCGACTCCCGCGAGAAACTGTTCGCGGTCGTCGTGCTCGCGCAGCTGGGTTGCCATCTCGTCCACGAACGGGTCTGGGTCGTGCTGCGTCCACTGTGCCGCGAGTGCTTTGAGGTAGGCCTCTCGCTCGGCGTCGGTACGGCGTGTCCGAGCCCCAGCGGCAAATTGCGCCGCCGAGCCGAGGACGTAGCTGACCAACGCCGATCCGGCGTCAGACCGGGCCGAGCCAGTCACCCCAAGACCTCGAAGCTGCTCGCCGATGGCCTTCCAGATCCGCAACACCGCGGGTTGCGGATCATGGGAGAGCTGTACGCCGACCCACGGGTGTGCGTCGATCGCATCGAAGATGCCGAGCGAGATGGTGCGAATCGCGCGCCTTGGCTGCGTGTCCCCGGCGATCTCCGCCAATACCCGGCCGATGACCTCATCTGTGGCGGCGGCGAGAAGCTCGTTCTTGCTGGCGACGTGGTGATAGATCGCGCCTGCGCCGGTCGACAAGCGGGTCGTGAGCGCGCGAAACGTCAGATCGCTCTCACCCTCCGTGTCGAGGATCTCGATCGCCGCCTCGACGATGCGGTCCCGTGAGAGCGCGTCGCTGCGCCGAGGGTTTCGCTTCGAGGTGGCCACGAGCACCATCTTGACATAAGTGGAATGACGTTCTAACGTTCCTTGGAACGCTGTTCCAACGACCTCAGAGGACCATCATGACGACAGCCCCAGTCACCATCATCGGCGCGGGCCTGGGCGGCCTCACCCTCGCGCGCGTCCTTCACGTCCACGGTATCCCAGCCACCGTCTACGACGCGGACGCCTCCGAGCAGGCGCGCACCCAGGGTGGACAGCTCGACCTTCATGAACACAACGGCCAGGCCGCGCTTGAGATCGCCGGACTCACGAAAGAGTTCCGCGCGATCGTCAACGAGGGCGGCGCAGCCTCTCGGGTGCTCGATCGGCAAGGGACGGTTCTCGCAGAGGCGCCCGACGACGGCTCCATGGAGAAGCCCGAGGCCCTCCGCGGCGACATCCGACGCATCCTGCTGGAATCCCTGCCGGCCGGGACGGTGCAGTGGGGCAAGGAACACCTCTCAACGACCCCACTCGGTGAGGGCCGACATGAGCTCGCCTTCGGAGACGGCTCGACCGCCCGCACCGACATCCTCGTCGGCGCCGATGGCACGTGGTCGAGGGTCCGTGCACTCCTCTCTGACAAGCAGCCCGAATATGCCGGCATGAGCTACGTCGAGACGTACTTGCATGACGTCGATCAAGGTCATCCTGCGGCGGCCAAAACGGTCGGTGATGGTGCGCTCTACGCCCTGATCCCAGGGAAGGGCTTCCTCGCTCACCGTGAACCGAACAACATCATCCACACCTACGTCGTGCTATCTCGCCCAATCGAGTGGTTCGCCGACATCGACTTCGACGACGCCAACGCCGCCAAGGCACGAATCGCCGCGGAATTCGACGGCTGGGCCCCTGAACTCAACGCCCTGATCACCGACGGCGAGTCTGCACCGATCCTTCGCAGCATCCACGAGCTCCCCGACCGACACCAGTGGACCCGCGTTCCCGGCGTGACCCTCCTCGGCGACGCCGCGCATGTCACCGTCCCCGGAGGCGAGGGTGCGAATCTGGCAATGCTCGACGGAGCCGACCTGGGGCAAGCGATCGCCGCCCATCCGGACGACATCGAGACTGCCTTCACCGCCTACGAAGAAGTGATGTTCCCCCGCAGCGAGGCCGAGGCCATCGCCGCGCACGAAACCATCGAGCTGATCTTCGGGACTGGCGCACCTAACGCCCTGGCTGACCTCTTCAACGGCGTCATCCACTCTAAGGCCGCTTAGCCCGAGCGCTCCGGTACCGCTCGCCGGACACATCTCGTCGACGAGGGTTGCAGACGATATGCGGATCGGGTGGCATCGCGAACGCCACCATCATCGAGCGCATGGACGACGGTGGCGGAGCGGGCGATCACGCGATCCAGGCGGGTGTGCCGCGTGGCTCTGGCTCTCCGGGCACCCGTGCGATCGCGCTTCCGTGACCGCAGACAAGGAGACGGACGTCGGTGCGAGCCGCGACCTGTCGCTCGAGTTCTGGCGGGATCACCACGGTGTCCCCGCGCCCGAGGATCTCAGTTTCGCCCGCGATCTGCACTGAGCACTCACCCTCGAGCACCGTCCAGATCTGCTCGGAATCGAACGCGTGAAGAGGACCCGACGCGCCCTCTGTCATTTTGACCTCCCACATCGAGAGACCGGCACTCGAGCCGAGCGTGGGTGATGCATGGGTCGTCATCACACCAGCCGGAGTCTCAGAGGGGCGACGTTCAGTCACGCGAATCACGTAGGACATGGCAAGTTCCCTTTATGGACAACGGGGTTGTCTAGATGGTACACCCGGTTGTCTTCTTGTGCAAGCATTCGTAGATGCCCCCAGGCGAGCGCGCAGGCTTCGAACTTCCACTCCTGCTGGTCGGTGCATTCAGGTCAGTGATCGATGAGCTTCATCGCACGCTGGCCGAGAGCGGCCATGACGAAGCCCGCCCACTTCACGGCTTCGCGCTTCAGGCGATCGGTCCCGACGGCAGTACAGCGTCGGAGCTGGGGCGACGGCTGGGCGTCAGCAAGCAGGCGGCCGCCAAGACGGTCGCTTCGCTGGAGAGAGTCGGCTACGTCCGCCGCGAGCCGGACCCCGGAGACGCTCGTGCAGTCCGCTTGCAGCGAACCGCACGAGGCGAGGAAATGCTAGCTCTGAGCGCCGCGTTCTTCGAGGCATACCACGCTCGTGTCTCTCAGACTCTCGGATCCCGTCAACTCGCTGAACTCGAGGACGGTCTACAGGAGATGGGGGGCGCGATCGAGGATTCCATCCGCGGGTTCCCGGGTTGGATGGCCTAGACGAGGAGGGTCCTCAGCCAAGCAAGACGGGGCTACTGCTACCTGGCATCCAGCGTCGCGAGACCGTCGCGCCCCACCGGCTCGACACGCACCGGCCGCACGTGGACACGCGCAGTCCCGCCCATGCAGGCCGCCCGTTTTGTCGGCATAGCGCGTTTCCTGTCGACGAGCAGCCAAACTCAGGTGTGGCCGGCCGCCGTCGTCCGTGCCAGCTCCCCACTTCCCCCACGATTGCGTCGTCGCCGTAGGACTCGCCAGCAGTAGGTCCTTCGACGGAGAAACATCGTCACGCGAGTCGGTGTCTCCCCTGCTACGAAGTGACTGCGTCGATCGGGTCGTAGTTCGTCGCCGAGGCCACACGTTCGCCGTGACTGCCGGCTCGCCGCTGGATTCAGAAGCTGAGGTGGCTCGCCGATGCCCGTGGGCTGCCGAGGGGCGAGGAGAGGCGCGTTACCATCCCGCGCGTGGACCCCAAGCAGCGGACGAGCGACTTCATGGCCGCGATGTCCCGCGGCCAGAGCCGAGCCTTCTTCGATGCGATGGCCGAGGACGTCAGGTGGCGCTGGATGGGCGTCGACCGATGGTCTCGAGCGTTCGAGGGCAAGCAGGCCGTGGCGGACACGCTGTTCGGTGGATCGACCGACACATTGGGCCCATCATCACGCCTGATAGTGCACAACATCCACGGCGATGGGGATGTAGTGGTCGTGGAGCACTCAGGACGAAACGCGTTGACTGACGGACGCCGCTACGACAACAACTACTGCTGGGTCTTCCAATTCCAGGACGGGCTCATTCGAGAGGTCCGCGAGTACATGGACACCCAACTGGTCACCGAGACGTTCGGGAGTGAGGAAACGGGCTAGTAAGGGGCTGGCCCTTCACCCAAGCGATCGAATCGCCCGAAGCTCGCGAGTCGCGTCCAGCTCGCTGTCGAACTCGACCGTGATCGTCGGAGATGCGGCCTTGCACGATAGTCGCGCACGATGGAAGTGCCGGACCAGCGCAGGATCGCAGAACGACTCTTGGCGGAGGTCCAGACGGCTCAGGCCGCGAGCGTGCCGGCCGGCGGCCCCGCTCGCGCAGCGACGAGAACCAGCGGCCGTCAAGACTCCGCCTTTGGCGACTTGCGGGACCAGCCCAATGGTGGCGGTCTTACCTGCTTTGGCAGGGCGACACTCACGTTGCCACGTGTGCTCGCGCGGCGAGCTGCACTGCGCCGACCGTCAGCGCGTGGCTCGGCCGCGAATGAGTTGCTCGAGCCGATCGAACGCGTTCGGGACGCCGCGGGCGTGCTCGGCCCGCAGCTCGTCGGTTGGGATGCCGCGCTGGATCATCGTCATCAGCGTCCCGTTGTCGCACTCTTCGAAGGTGAACTCTGTCTCGAACCGCAACGTCGAGCCGTCGAGCCGCATCTCGGTTGTCGAGAGCAGGAGGCGTCGCGGGCGGTCGATCACCTCGAACACGTGGCGGTGCCGGTGGAGCCGCTCGGGCGATGGGCCAAACGCGACCGTCCAGGCGCCGCCGATGCGGACCTCGCTCTCGGACCGCACGATCCATCCTGGGTCGTCCTGTCCGTAGAACGCGATCTGGCCGCCGGTACTGGTCAAGGCGGCGAAGACCGCTTCGGGTGGCGCCCTGACGATGCGCTCGTAGCGCAGCTCGTCGGTCATTGCGGGCGCTCTTCTACGTAGGCCGCGAAGCAGTCGAGGTGCCGCTCCCAGCTGCGCCTGTGCGCCTCGATCCACTGCGCCGCGTCGTCGAGGGGCGCCGGGCCGAGCCGGCACTCGCGGGTGCGCCCGACCTTCGCCGTTGCGACGAGGTCGACGTCCTCGAGGATCCCGACGTGCTTTTTGACGCCGTTGAGAGTCAGCCCTAACGGCGCGGCCAGCTCGCTGAGGGTGGCCGGCGCGTGCGCGAGCCGGTCGAGGATCCCGCGACGCGTCGGGTCCGACAGCGCGAAGAACGTTCGATCCAGTCTCGCGTTATAGTGCACCGATCGGTGCAGTATACCTGACACGAGGGACCCGGGTTTGAGGCCGGGTAGATCGAAGCCGAGTCCACAGACGACTGAGGAAACACCGTGTCCGCAACCGTTCTCTACATGTCCATGTCCCTCGACGGATTCATCGCCGGCCCTAATGCGGGACCCGGCAACGGGCTCGGCGACGGCGGGGAACGCCTGCACGAATGGATGGACTCGAGGCGCGCCGACCCGGACTCGGGAGTCCCCGGCCGACCGGCGGGCGTCAACGGCCAGCTTTTCGACGAGATCATGGCTACCGGCGCGGTCGTCGCCGGCCGGGGGACCTTCGAGCCCGCGGACGGCTGGGGCGGTGACCACCACGACGGCGTGCCGATCTGGATCCTCAGCCGCCAACCGCCCGGCATCGACGTGAGCCAGTGGCCACTGGTCACCTACACAAGCGACGTGAAGAGCGCGGTGGCCGAGGCCAAGCGCGCAGCGGGCGAGAAGAACGTGCTCGTCCACGGCGCCGCAACCGCCCAGCTCGCGCTCGCGGCCGGTCTCCTCGACGAGCTCGAGCTCCATCTCATCCCAGTGCTCCTCGGCCAAGGACGCCGTATGTTCGACAACCTCGGGCCCGAGCACATCGAGCTACAGCGCACCCGGATCATCGAGGGCGAGGACGGTGTCACCCACATGCACTACCGCGCCGCGCGCTGAACGCAGCGTGGCCCAGCCTCCCTCCCACGGCCAGCGACTCTACGAGGAGCGTGCGATGGCGCAGCACAGCGAGAATGCCGCAATCGACCGGCTGGCCGTGTTCGTCGGCGAGTAGGGTATGGCGGCGGAGTTCAAGGACTTACCGCCGGCCGCATAGGCGCACGGGTCGTCTTTGAGTGGATGCCGGGCGGGCCGGCTTTTGATCCAGCGCTGGGAGGTCCCGGTGCCGGAGGCGCCCGACGGCATCGCCATCATCGGCGTCGATCCCGACAGCGAGGGCGACTTCCTCCAGCACTACTTTGACTCCGTGGCATCGCCCGCGTGTACAAGATGAGCGTGAGCGATCGGGGTTGGAAGCTGTGGCGGGATACGCCGGACTTTTCCCCGCTTGAGTTCGCGCAGGGCTACACGGGCACGTTCGCCGACGATGGCGGGTCATTGCCGGGTCCTGGGAGATCTGCCACGACGGTGCGACCTGGGAGCACGACTTCGATCTGACGTACACAAGGATTACGTGACGATGACTCACTTCAGCGACATGGCGAGGGGCATTATCGAGTCGAACCGCTACATGTGCTCGGCACCGCCGACGAGGTCGGCGTGCCGTGGGTGACCCCGGTGTGGCTCGCGCAATCCGATCACCGGCGGTTCATCTGGGTCTCGTCGCCTGAGCGCAGGCATTCTCAGAACGTCACGGCGCGCCCGGAGGTGAGCATCGTCATCTTCGACTCCCGGGTCGCGGTGGGTAGTGCGCGGGCGGTGTACATGTCGGCGCGGAACTCGAACGCGACGTCGCCTTCTTTGACACGGCCAGCCAGGCACAGGGTCTGACCCACCGCTGGGCGTTGGAGGACGGGCTCGCTCCGGCGCCGTATCGGCTCTATCGGGCGACGGTGTCGCAGCATTGGGTCCTGGATCCAGACAGCAGTCCCCGACGACCGCGCCGACGTCACGCTCTAGGGCGATGTCACCGCAGGGTGCGCCACTTGCGCTTGGGACCGCCAGGTCGACGACCGACGTCCACATCTCCCCCCGGGATGCGGAAGAGACTGGCTCGCGGAGTGCGACGCCCGGCCGGGGCGAGACCTCCTTTGCTCCTGTGTCACGCGAACCGGGGCATGTCCAGGCGGCGTTGAACCGCTGCCGGAACCACGAAGATGCGGTCGCTCCGGCGGCGGCTCGCCGGTGTTCGCGGACTGCTCCTTCGGGATATCGACGATCAGAGCAGCAGTGGCCGGCTGGTGGCCGGATCGGCGACAAACGGGTACTCTTCCGGTCTGCGAAGGGGTTGGGCCATTCGTTGATCTGGATGTGTTTCGTAGGTCAGCTGGCTTGTGACTGCAGGGGGTCGAACTACGAGTCGTGGTGGAGATGCTCGTGGGCGCCCTCGGGTCCGAGGATCAGGATGAGCTCGACAGCCTCCTCGACGGCCCCGAACCAGTGCGGGTTCCAGGTGGTGAACTCGACCGCTTCTCCGGGGGCGATGACCAGATCGGCCTCTCCCAGCAATAGGCGCATCCGTCCCTGCAGCACGTAGATCCAGTCGTGGCCCTCGTGGACCGGCAGCGGGTCGGGTGGCTTCCGCCGACCGGGGCTGACCAGCACTCGATGAGCATGCAGGCCTGAGGCTCCGCGCCGGGTCAGCGGCCAGATGGTAAGCCCGGCGTACCGCTGCGGGCGACTGCGGACTCGTGGGTCTTGCGGCGTCGGAGCGCCGAGCAGATCGTCAGCCGTGACGCCCAGGGCGCCGGCCAGCGCTGGGATGTGGTCAAGCGCCAGGCGACGCTTGCCTGACTCCAGGCGGCTGAGCGTCGAGATGTCGATCGACGCTCTCGCTGCGACTTGGGCGAGCGTCAGTCCCTGCTCGGTGCGTAGCTCCCGTAGCCGGCGCCGAACGCGGGCGTCGATCGGCTCACGAAGTGTCGAATTTGCCGAGATGGCAAGCAAGCTTGGCACACGCGAGGCGAGCTGTCATCCTCAGCCACCATGAACTTAGAGATCCGCGACTGCATCGACGTTGACCGGGAGTCCGCCTGATGGCGGGAGACGGGCGTCAGGTCGGCGCGGGCGAAGCGGCCGAGATGTTCGAGCCGCAAAGCTGGGATGACCGGTATTCCGGCGAGGAGAAGATCTGGAGCGGGAACCCCAACGCGCAGCTCGTTGCTGAGGTGTCCGGGCTGACGGCCGGCACCGCGCTTGACGTCGGGTGCGGCGAGGGCGGCGACGTGATTTGGCTGGCGCGACAGGGCTGGCGAGTGACCGGCGCTGACTTCTCTGCCAACGGCCTAACCCGTGCCGCCCGCCACGCCGATCACGCGGGGGTCGCCAATCAGACAGATTGGTGGCAGGTCGACGCAAGGACCTTCGCGGCCGGCCAGCGGTGCTATGACCTGGTCACCACGCATTTCCTGCACCCACCGGACGGCGGGATGGTCGAGGTGACCACTCGCCTGGCTGAGGCTGTCGTCCCCGGCGGACACCTGCTGGTCGTGGGCCACGCGCCATCCGAAGCGTTCACCCACCTGACCGCCAGCCACCGCCGGGCGATGTTCGTCGCCGATGAGCTGGTACCCGGCCTGCCGGATGACTTCGAGGCGCTCGTGGTCGAACAGCGCCCGCGGACAGTAACCCGGAACGGAACCACGATCGACGTGCACGACTCCACATTGTTCGCTCGTCGCCGGGTCTAGCCGCCCGGCCAGACACCGGCCGTCTAGGGCCGGCGGATGCGACGCTAGCCGACAGCTGCTCTGCGTCCACGACGAGCAGGAGCAGAAGTGCCAACCTCGTGGCCGCTCGGGCGACGGAGCAGGTGCCGACCTCGGGGCGACTGACGGCTTCTGCTTTCCGCGCTAAGCAGGGCGCGGGTGCCGGCTGCGCCTTGCCCAAAGCCGCATACGCGGTTGTGCGCTCGGAGCGATCACGTTCGTGGCCGGTTGGGACTACTGTGGAGCAACGATGAACTGGGATCTGCGACACCGGAAGTCATCGCTCGTGATCCGGCTGCTGCTGGCCGTTTGGATCACCGTCGTCGTCGTTGTGCTCTGCGCCACGGGACGTTGGTGGGGTCTGGTGTTCGTCATCCCCCTCGTCCTTGATCTGTACCTACTCCGCCGGATCTTGGCGGCCGGCTCGGGCCGGTAGTGGTGTCAGCGAGTCCTGGCGCAGCCACGTTGGCGGCCGTCGACGAGTACCCAAAGAGAAAACAGGAGGAGATCAACAATGTCCGCAACGCTGAAGCTGACGCACGAAACCATCGGAGTGGAGGTCCGTCGCGGTACGTACGATGTCGTGCTCGACGGAAAGCCTGCCGGGTCACTCGAACTGAACGACCCGATCGAGATATCAGTCGAACCCGGACATCACACCCTGCAAGTCCGCAACGGCCGAAACTCCAGCCGAGCCGAGACCTTCGACGTGGGCGAGGGCGAAACCGTCGCCTTCCGATGCGGCGGAAAGCGCATCTTGCCGATCTTCCTCCTGTCCTTCGCCGTTCCCAGCCTGGCACTCTCGCTCCATCGCGTGTAGGCGCGGCTCCGCGAGTCCCGAGCGTCATCGGACTGCCCGGAGATGATGGTTCGGAGTCGAGTCAGTTCGCCGCCGCCGTGTGGCGCTGGAGTCTGTCGTGCCGAGACGAAAGCAACACCGTTCAGGTTTGGCGTCACGACCCCGCTCCTCGCGGCATGAAAATGCGTCTCGGAGGGTCCGTCCGGGTCCGGGCCTACGGTCTGGCGATCCGGGACAGGGGCCTTCCTTGGGAGAACGCAGACGGGTAGGCCGTTTTTGGCGATGGGCTTCGAGCCCGGGCTTTTCGTTTGGCCGCCCCTGCGACTTGCCTGGATTGAGCGGTGGAGCTCGTATCGGTCTGTGTCGTTTTTCCCGCTGGTTCTCCCACCATCTGTCAAGCATCGTCGTGTGGAGGTGAAGCTGTGGCGTTGACAAGGTGGGTCGGTCGGGCGATCGGCCTGGATGTGCATCGCGATTTCTGTGAGGTGGCGATCTGCGAGGACGGGAAGGTCCGCTCCGCCGGGCGGGTGCCGAGCACCCCGGAGGGCCTGGGGGTGCCGGCAGCGAGTCTGTTGAAGTCAGATCGGGTGGCGTTGGAGGTGACGGGTTCTTGTTGGGAGGTCGCCCGGATCCTCGAGCCGCACGTGAACCGGGTGGTCGTGGTCAGCCCGGATGACACTGGGATCAGCAGCGCCCGCGCCAAGACCGACAAGCTCGACTCCCGGACGCTGGCGAGCCTGTTGTGGAGGGGGGAGCTTGACGCGGTGTGGATGCCGGATGAGCGCTGCCGGATCTTGCGTCGTCGGCTAGCGCGCCGCGAGCAGCTGGTGCGCGCGCGGACGCGGTCAAAGAACGAGATCCAGGCGGTGCTGCAGCGCCGGTTGCAGAGCAAGCCGGCGTTGGCTGACCTGTTTGGGGTCAAGGGCCGCCACTGGCTCGCCGGCCTGCAGCTGCCCGTCGAGGAGCGCGAATCGATCGACGCGGGTCTGCGGCACGTCGCGTTCATGGACTCAGAGATCGCCGCCGTAGACCGGTTGATCGCCCAACAGGCGCTGGGCTGGCCGGAGATCCGGCGGTTGATGACGGTGTCGGGCGTGAACCTGATCTGCGCCGCGTCGTTCATGGCCGCGATCGGCGAGCCGTCGCGGTTTTTGACCAGCCGCCGGCTGGTGGCGTATCTCGGGCTGGATCCGAAGGTCCGCCAATCCGGCGAGGCACCGGCGCGCTCCGGGCGGATCTCCAAGCGCGGGTCGGCGTCCGCGCGGTGGGCGCTGGTCGAAGCCGCGTGGAGCGTGGTCAAACAGCCCGGCCCGCTGCGCGCGTTCTATGAGCGCCTGCGCGCCCGGCGGGGTCACGGCAAAGCGATCGTCGCGACCGCCCGCAAACTCACCGTCCTGTTCTGGTGCATGCTCACCCGCGGCGAGGACTACGCCCACCAGCGTCCCGCGCTGACCAAGAAAAAGCAGCGCCAGCTCGAGCTGACCGCCGGCGCCCCCGCCCGGACGAAGGCCGCGGCCGGGGTCTGGAGCACCAACCAGGCGATTCTGCACGCCGAACGCGCGCTCGCCGAGCAAGCGGAAGTGTCCTACCAACGGATGGTCAGCGACCAAAAAGCCGGACGACCATCACGAAAAGCGGGCGCGAGCGCGACACCGGAGCGCGCATAGATCAGGCCCTCAAAGGGGCATAGCCGCGCGGCAGACTGACAGCTCCTGACGTCTGCACTTCGCTACGTCAGTCACCCGCGCCCACCCGACAACCTAACCCCTCGCCGTCACCCCGACCACCCCGGGCAACGATCACTCCTGCGCAAATTCCGCCAAAAATACTGGCCGAGATCATCCCGGCGCGCCGAACCGAGCTCACAGAAGGCGATCTACGCCACCGCGACCGGCGACCCGACCGATACGACCCACCGAAATGTTCTGCCCAGCCCTTGACTTTCATCGGTCGCCAAAGGCAGCAGCGGCCCGGTGATGACAGCGACGCGTTTGACAGACCCGCTTCCACGAAATTCCGGCACTGTCGGCGGGGCGTCGCCAGTCGCATCAGTGCATACGCAGCGTGCAGCCCGGCGCCCTCGACCGGTCGTGGTCGCTATCGCGTGAAAGCAGTCGCCAGCAGGGCTGGCATCGGGCAAGTCCTGTGCCGCAGGAGCGATGGCTGGCTCGTAGCCCTGCGGACGAGTGCTCCGGCGACGCGACGCTCATGCCGGCAGATCCGAGCGTCCGCGCGGACAGGAACTCGCGATGGACTGCGCTTCGTACACCGGCCCGGGTAGCCTGGGGAGGCGATGTTGGACCGCATCGAACGGATCACCCCGGCATATCGCGGTGTGATGATCGCCTCCACCCCTGGTGTCGTGTGGTGGGGGCGGTTGAGAGTGAGCGGCCTTCAGTTGCTGCCGCTGGAGGGGCCGCTGCTGGTCGTCGGCGACCACGACAGCTACTGGGACCCCGTGGCGACCGGGATCGCCGGGCTGGCGCGTCGGCAGATCAGGGCGTTGGCGAAGTCCTCGATGTGGACCAACAAGTTGCTCGGCGCGGTCTTGACCGGGATGGGCCAAATCCCGCTCGAGCGGGGGTCCGGCGACAGCGGAGCGCTTGACCGCGCGATCGAGGAGCTCCGCAAGGGCGCATGTATCGGGATTTATCCCGAGGGCACGCGGTCACTGGGTCGAGCGCTGCGGGCCCGGGGCGGCGTCGGCTACCTGGCGCGGGCGGTGCCGGAGGCGACGATCGTCGGGGTGGCGTGCAACGGCACGGTCGCGATTCCGCGGTTCCCGAGAGCACGTCCGCGCGTATGGGTCGAGTTCTTTGAGTTCGATCGACCCGCGATCGCGCCCGAGGAGTCACCGCAGCAGTACAGCACCCGGCTGCTTGCTCAGCTGCGTCAGCGTGCACCGATCGAGGTCGCGGGCCGCAAGCGCGCCGCCGCGCTCGTTGGCCGCGTCCCCATCTGGTCGCCGGAGTTAGCGATCACCGGTAGGCCTGGTGGTAAGGGCGCACTCGAGGAGGCGCTCGCTCAGACCGCCGAGAAGCACAGCTAGCTGCCGCTCATCCAGCGCATGGCGGCGAACCCTTGATGCGCCGAGCTTCTGTACGGTCAGCCCGCCTGGGACCTGACGAGCCCGAAGCCGCGGGGGCGAGGAGATAAGCTCGCGCAGCATGCCCGACGTCGACCTCAAATCGCCCGTCTACAAGGACGAGCGGCCTATGGAGTATTTCGACGCATTTCACGAACGGACTCGCCGCGGGCCGCCGGGAGCGACCTATGAAGTCGTTCGCGCGATCACCGTACTGCATGCGTTGACAACGTTTCGTGCACACGGTATCGACAGCGGCAATGTCCCGGCGGGACCAGTGATCCTCGCGCCGAACCACGCCTCGAACATGGATCACTTCTTCACCGCAGCTTTTATTCGACGCCGCATCCAGTTCATGGCTAAGTCTCAGCTGTTCGGCTCCGGCCCGCTGAGCTGGATCTACAGTCATGGCGGCGTGTTTCCAGTTCGTCGCGGAGACCAGGATGAGGAGGCGTTCACCACTGCATTCAGAATCCTTGATCGCGGTGGAGCGATGGTGATGTATTGCGAGGGCACCCGGTCTCGGACCGGGGAGCTGGCGGCGTCGGCAAAGCCGGGAGTAGGCAGGCTCGCGCTCGAGTCCGGAGCTCCCGTCGTGCCGGTCGCGATCCTCGGTTCTCATAAGGTCCGAAATTGGAAGCGAATGCAATTTCCGAAGGTGACGGTTCAATATGGAGCGCCGTTCAAATTTGATGTTGTGTCAGAGACGACCCGCGATCAACGTCAAGAGGCGGCCGATTACATTTTCGACCGGATCAAGGAGCTTCACTCCGACCTCGAGCGGCGCGGACATCGGGCAGCGAGACGCACCGGCCGGCAGCCCGCCGATGCCGCCGCGAAGCCTTCGGTCGGGCCTGACAGCGAGGCCTAGCTGTAGGTCGGATTCCGAGCCACGTCGCGTGAACCGCGTGATCGCTATCGCCTGCACCCGATCGCGCGGCGCCCGATTGTGCTGCTCTAGGTCGCCTCCGGAGCGACGAGTGCTTTCGTGTCAGCGCTGAGATGTGCCTGACGATCGTTCCGTTGACGATGGGCGCGTCGGCCGGTGCCGACGACGACGAGCGCTCTGCCGCGGGAGGAGTAGTCCATCGGCTCGTCGGCCCGACGATCGTGTGCGCGGCAAGGGCAACGTGAGCCAGCGCCGACCTGCGTGATCGCTCCGTCGCCCATATGGAGGAGCGCTTGTCAAGGGGTAGGGGTTGATGGCCATGGTGTGGTTGGTGTGGCAGGGGCTGTCGTGGCGGTTCGCGAGGCGGGCCGAGGTGTTCGCGGGATTCGCGACGTTCGGTCATGCTGATATTCGGGGGCTTGTCCCAAGACCTCTGTTCGTCGCACGTCCGCTGTCTAAAGTCGAGTGCGTCCACCTGGGGGTGGGTGCTCAGGCGACGAATCGCGGAGTTGTGTGCGCGAGCCGGGATACCTCGGACCGCCTCGCCAACCGCAACCGGTTGTCAGTGAGTGTCAGTCAGTCGTGAGTTGGTGTCAGCGTGAGTTGGTAAGTCGCTTGCGGCTGGTTGGCGTTGGTGTCGGTTCCGGGTGGTGGTGCAGGTGGCGATCTCCCAGCAGTAGTGGGAGAGCTCGCGGGCGATCGCGATCGCGACGATCCCGTTCGGTTTGCGACGCGCGTCACGGAGTTGGCGCCAGCGCGCGTTCAAGCGGCGCTGCGCCTTCCAGGAGATGTTGATGATCTCCGGCGGGTGCCCGCGTTGGCGACGCTCGAGCGCTTCACCAACGACTGGGCCGCGGCGGTAGTGATACGCGGCCTCGACCAACAGTCGGCGGGCGTGCGTTGACGCGGCCTTCGTGATCGACCCGAGCCTGCGCTGGCGGCCGGTGGTGTGCTCTGACGGGACGATCCCGAGATAGGCGGAGAGCTGGTCGGGGTGATCGAAGCGCTCCCACTCCCCGATCTCCGCGCAAAGCCCGAGGGCGGAAAGGGTGTCGATCCCGCGCAGGCACCGCAACCGGGCGAGGGTAGGCGGGCACGGAGCCGTGAGCGCGAGCGTGGCGAGGTCGGCCTCGACCTGATCGCGTCGGCTGATCAGCACGTCGTGCGCATGCAGATAATCAGCGAGTGTCGACCGGGACGCGTGATCGGCGAACTTGATCGAGGTCAGCCAAGAGCGGTGCTTGCGTGTCCACGCCTCGCCGGTTCCCTCCCAGTAGATCTCGCGGCGCAACAGGAAGTTCCCGATCCGATGCCGGGCACGGACCAGGTCCGCGCGGATGTCCTCGCGGCAGCGGACCAGATCACGCAACTGCTCGCGCTCGACAGACGGGATCGTGACCAGCGTCAGCTCGCCGGCGGCCAGCACCCGCGCCAAGCGGATCGCGTCGCGCTTGTCGGTCTTGATTCGGTCCGCCGGCGGCCGTTCGGTCTTGCTCGGCGCGCAGACGCCAAGCTCGATCTCTTCCGCCAGCGCCCCGCGCGCGAGCCCGTACCCGGTCGGGCCCGCCTCATAGACCATCCGCGCCGGCCGCTCCACACCGCGCAACAATGGCAACAGCTCGTGCGGACGGCCGACCACCCGCTTGGTGATCACCTCGCCGGAGTCCCGATCGAAGATCGCGAATGTCGACTCGCGTGCGTGCACGTCCAGACCAACCCAACAGATACCGTCAGGCATGTCGGTACCTCCTGTGTTGTGGGCCCGCGTCGAAGTTGCAGCTTCGACCGCGAACATCACCCCCGGCAACGCCGGGGGGTACCGACTCACCTTCGACTCCGAGGGAGCCGGTCCTCCATATCGTCTAAAGGAGTCGTCAGCTCAGTCCGCGAGCGCGCTAGTCCTCTCGTGGGAAAGCGTTCGTCCGCCCGGTTTCCTCGGGTTCGCTTCGAACGTGCCACCCCATTTGGAGGAGTTAGCGCAGGCTTTCAAACTCAAACTCAAACGACGCCGGGGGTGCGTCTCCTTGCTGGTAACCGCGCGGCGGATGGGGTCGCGAAATCGGGTGGTGAGCCGCCGACCACTCGGCGGAACGCTGTGCTGAACGCGCTCAGATTCCTAACCGGTCGCGAACGCGAGCTCGGAGATTGATCAAGTCCCGTTTCGTAGGGCATCGCGGGCGAGGCTAATGCGCCACTCGCTCAGGTACTCAAGAGGCGCGGTGTCGACTCGGTGTTTGCAGGTTGCGGCGAACGTCTAGCGTCACAAACAGCTGATGCCGGCAGCTCGCTGAGATAGCCGGCCATCGATCCGCGTCGCTTCCGCAGGCAGCTACTTCTGCTTATTAGAAGCTCGGGGTGCGGCCGACCGCGGTGGTGTCTGACGCATGGCGTCGCGCACGCATTCAAGGGTCTTGTTCATTGTTGTCACGCCCTGGGGGCCGAGCGGATTCAGCAGAAGCCTGCGTAGGACGTCGATGTGCCCGGGCAGAACCTTTTCGACGCGCTCGCGACCGGTATCTGTGATCTTCACGGTGGTGCTGCGCTCGTCGTTGACGGATGGGCTGCGGGTGATGAAGCCGGCCTTCTCCATTTGAGCGGCTTGATATGTCAGCGCGCTACGGCTGTAGACGACCAGGTCTGCGAGATCGGTCATCCGGCTCTCACCTTCCGGGGAGTCTCTGAGCCGAGCCAGGATCAGGAACTGCACACAACTGACGTCGCCGTCGGTGCGGAGCTGCTGCTCGACGGCGTGCTGCAGGTTGCTGCTGACCTCCATGAGCGCGAAGAACGCGGCGAGTTCACCGTCGTCCAGTGGTTCAGCAGCGGCCGTAGCCATAGCGATCCTTCTTTCGAGTTCTGCGACTTGCTTCAGATTTGAAGCATCTGTGGTAGGGTTTCTTGTTTCGAATTTGAAGTATATCCGCGCCGCCCACATCAACCGGAATGGCGATGAGCGCGCTCGCTGCCTATGTCGTCGACCTCGACCCACCGAAGCAACCTGGCGTTCCCGGCAGAATCGCGACCGCGATCACGAGCGGCGGTGCGATCGGGGGGCTAGCGGTCGGAGCAATCATCTCCGGCGTGATCGTGCAGTACGGATCTGATCCGCGACACCTTGTCTACTACATCTTCGCCGCGGTCCTCGCTCTCTGTGCCGTAGGGATCTTCCTGTCGCCTGAGACAAGCCCGCGCCTACCGGGTGCTCGGCGATCGACGATTCCGGCCGTGCGCATACCAGCAGCGTTGCGTGTCTTGTTCGTCGGCGCGTCGGCGATCTTCGTCGCATGCTGGTCGCTCGCCGGCTTCTATCAAGCGCTCGCACCATCGATCTCCGCGGTTGATCTTGGTCACAGCGGCAGCCTGTTCGGAGGGCCCGCAGTCGGCGCCCTGGTTGGCCCAAGCGTGTTCGGCGGACCGCTTACCGCTCGGCTCAAGCCTCGCGTCGGCATGGTCGCCGGCGTGCTCGTCCTCTCGCTCGGGATCGCCGGCGTGCTCGTCTCCGTCGCGACAAGCTCGATACCGGGGTTCTTCATCGCCAGCGTCGTCGCTGGCCTCGCCTTCGGAAGTGCTTTTCACGGTGCTCTGCGGACGCTCATGGGCGGAGTCGCGCCCTCGGACCGGGCAGGGCTCCTCTCAGGCATCTACCTGTTCAGCTACCTGGGGGCGGCAATTCCCGCATTCGTGGCAGGAGAGCTCATCTCACCCTGGGGTCTGTTCGGGCGCTACCGCCGCGCGGGCGGGCCGCGCACCCTGCCGCTGCCTGACTTCTTCATCGGCGCTCACGCCCCCACCGCCGCGCTGACGCTGCTCACCCGCGACCCCGGTCGGGTGCGCACCTATTTCCCCGAGGTCACGCTGATCGCGCCCACCCCCGCCGATCACCCGGCCGCCGACAAGGCGTAGCGACAGGCTCTCGACGCTGGGAGCGCACGGGGCGCCTCTCGCCCCGTCCAGTCACGTTTACGCTCAGCACCCCTCTGCGGGCCGTTATTGAGTCACGTTAATGGACAAATCGTAACTCAAGACGCTTTTAGAGTTGGTTGCCGTCATCATTCCGATGAATCAGCCCAGCGGTCTTGACGCTGATCCTCGTGTCAGCGACTCCTTGAAGGCTGCCTCCTCGAAAGTCTGACTTACCGCGAGCAGGTCACAGCCCTCGTGAGCTTTCTCAGGGCTGGATCGACGCGGCCAAACTGGTTTCAGGACAGCTCGGTGAGGGCGCTGAGAATCTTTGAGACCTCGGTGCGGCTGGTGTAGTCAGGCTGCACGTCGACGAAGCAGACCACGCGTTTCGCGTTGATCACCAAGACCGTGGGCAGCGGCAATTCCGCCGATCCGTCAGCGTTGCCGAGCGTGATGTCTTGTCCAAGGGCCCGCTGGGCTTCGAGTACATCCTGCGCCAGCTGAAACCCGATCCCGAGCCTGCGCGCCAACCGCGCGCCTGCGTCGGAGAGAACCGTGAACTGCAGATCGTTCTTCTCCACAGTGGTTAGCGACTCGTCAGGTTTCTGCGGGCTGATCGCGGCCAGCGTAGCGCGATAGCTGCCAAGCAAAGGGACCAGCTCGGACTGGTACTGGCGCAGTGCCAGGTTGCAGAACGGGCACCACCCGCCGCGGTAGAAGACCAGCACGACGGGACCACTGGCCACGAGTTCGGTGAGTGACACGTCGTTGCCGGTGGCGTCAGGAAGCGTGAAGTTCTCGACGACCTGGCCGACCGCGACCGCATCAGCTGGCACGCCCTGAGCTCGCCAACGGTTCTGGTCACGGGCGAACACCTGGAGGGACTCGGCCGGCATGTGTTGCGCTGCCGCCGCCTTGATCTCGTCAGACTGCTCCTGAATGGTCAGGCTCACGGGTTTCTCCTCGCGGGTAAAGAGAAGAACTCTACAGATTGGCCGGTCTCCTCCACTTCTGCTGCTTGGGCTACTCACGCGCTGCAGACCGCGGAGCGGCCGAACCCATGTCAAGGATCGCAACCGGAGGTTGTCCCGCGTGGCGTAGAACTTGAGGTGGCGGTCCTCCCGCCCTCGTCCGCTGCCGTTGGCAGCGTGTAGGGCGCTTCAAGTCCATTCCGCCGGGTTGGCGCCCCGGCTCGAAGACAGGAGAACCGCCATGCAGACCGTATCGCCATCGCAGGTCGTCAACGCGCGCGAGGCTGTCGAAGAGACGCTTCCGCCGAGGATCCAGGACGCGCTGGGGCAGCTCGTCAGGGCAGCGAAGGAGGGACTGCTCGCGCTGAGCGTCGGTGTCGGGCTCGGCGTGCTGGAGGAGCTGATGGCTGAAGAGGTCGAGGATGTGTGTGGGCCCAAGGGCAAGCACGACCCCGACCGAAGTCGCCGAGCGACTCGTCCGCTGCGCCAACGAGCTGATGATCGCTTGCGCGGCAAGGCCATCGTGAGCCAGCGCTGACCTGCGTGATCGCTCCGTCGCGAGGCTGTCGGAATATCGGGGTCGTCCGGCAGCTTTAAGACACTTCAGGGATGGCACGAGATTTCATCCCGGTTGACCGTGGTCAGTTGTTGTTGATGCCGCCGTCGTTGGTGGAGTGGCTGTCTGATGATCACCTGGTTTGGACGGTGCTCGGTGCGGTTGAGGTGATGGATCTGAGCCGTTTCAACGAGAGCTATCGCCTCGGGGGTGCAGGCCGGCCGCCGTATGACCCCCAGATGCTGGTGGCTCTACTTCTGTACGCGTATGCGCGCGGGAACCGCTCGTCACGCGGGATCGAGCGGGCCTGTCAGGAGGACGTCGCGTTCAAGGTGATCACCAGCTTGCGGACGCCTGATCACTCGACGATCGCGGAGTTCCGTCGCCGTCATGAGGCCGAGATCGCAGCGCTGTTTGACGATGTCCTTGGGCTGTGTCGGGAGGCGGGGTTGGTGTCGGTCGGGGTGATCACGATCGACGGGACGAAGATCAAAGCGAACGCGTCGATGGACCAGAACCGCAGCTACAGCGGTCTGGTCAAGGACATCCTGCGCGAGGCCGAAGACACTGACCAGCGCGAGGACGAGCTCTACGGCAAGGATCGCGGGGATGAGCTGCCTGAGCAGCTGCGCAACCCCGACACCCGCCGCCAGGCGTTGGCCGACGCGAAACGCCGGTTGGCTGAGCGCAAGGGTCGCCCCGCAGATGACGACGCCAACCCCGAACCGCAGAAGCTGGAGGTCGATCTCCAAGCGACGGTGTTGAGCCGTCCGGTTCTGCGGCGCGGCGGCCGGCGTGAATGGCAGCGGGTCGCACGCACCGAGCTGGAAGCCCACCGCACCCAGCAGGCCCGGCCTGTTCGGCGCGATCGCGATGACCGGATGATCGAAGCGCTTGAACGACTGGAGGAGAACCACCGGGTCGACCTCGCCGCAGTTGCGACCTACGAACGCTGGCGGGTCACAGCGCGTGACACGAAAGGTCGGGTGCTGAAGGGCAACAGCAAACCGTTCGTCGCCCCGGAGCTGCCTGAGGGCAAGATCAACCTGTCAGACCCCGACTCTCGGGTGATGCGCACCCAGGGCACCCCGCCCCGGCAGGCCTACAACGCCCAAGCCGCGGTCAATGACCGCCAGGTGATCCTCGCGGCGGAGATCACGAACGCCGCCCCGGACTTCGGGCAGCTCGCACCGATGTTCGAAGCGACGATGCGCGAGCTCTCAGAACAGGGCGTGACCGACACACCGGAGGTGGTGCTGGCTGACGCCGGCTACTGGCATCACCCGCAGATGCAGAGCATCACCGAGCAGGGGATCGAGGTGCTTGTCCCGCCCGACGGGAACCTGCGCGAGGGCAAACGCCGCGGCTGGGAAGAGGGCGTCTACCAGCAGATGCGCGACAAGCTGGCCACCGACCGCGGGCGCAAGCTCTACGCGCAACGGAAGATCACGATCGAGCCGGTGTTCGGACAGATCAAATACAACCGGCACATCGACCGCTTCATGCGAAGAGGCCGCGCCGCTGCGCAGTCTGAGTGGCGGTTAGTCACAGCGACGCACAACCTGCTCAAACTCCACAGCCACCAGACCATCAGCACCGCCTGACAGACCATCAGGGGCGGTCAACGACCACGTTTCTCCCCAGCCGCGGCCATTGTCGCTCCCCACCGCGGCCACCATCTCTGCTCGCTCAGCATTCTCCGACGGCCTCGCGACGAAGCGCTCGTCCGACCTGCTGGCGGCAGGCGATCCCCTTGCCGCGAAGGCGATCGTCGACCGCTCGGCCCTGCGGAAGATCGCGTCAGCGACAACGCCACCATCAGCCGCGGACCG
>Ga0302324_100001705_pt1 | contig 52649 bp, 35 predicted proteins | sample Palsa_T0_1_FD_201949 | JGI IMG/M metagenome (GOLD analysis project Ga0302324, IMG submission 201949) | Peat permafrost microbial communities from Stordalen Mire near Abisko, Sweden - Palsa_T0_1 | ecosystem: Environmental > Terrestrial > Soil > Palsa > Peat permafrost | place: Sweden: Abisko...
TGCCTCGGCAGAAACTGAACTACCATCTGCGCGAACTAGAGCGCGAAGGCTTCCTGGAGTTGATCGAGGAACGCCGTAAAGGCAATTGCATGGAACGCGTGGTGCGCGCCGTGGCCCGCGAATTCCTTATCGCTCCCCAGACCGGCGATCGCGTCACCGCCGACCGTTTCTCCGCCGCGTATCTGGCTTCTACTGCTGCCCACATGATTCGCGCGCTGGCCTCTCTCTGCATCCGCGCCCGCCGCGCCGGAAAACGCGTCGCCACGCTTACCCTGGAAACCGAGATCCGCTTCGCTAGCGCTGCATCCCGTGCCGCCTTCGCCGAAGAGATGACCGCCTCCATTGCTCATCTCGCGGCGAAATATCATAACGAGCGGGCCGAAGGAGGGCGGCGTTTCCGCCTGCTCTCCGCCGTTTATCCCGCCGTCAGGCTGGAAGAATCCGCCAGCGAATCCGCAAATCTGGAGTGAAATATGAGCAGATCCCACGAGACCATCATCGATATAAAAGCGACCCCCGAAGAAGTTTTCCGGGCCATCACCGACCCCGAACAGATTGTGAAATGGTTCTGCGACGAAGCCCGAGTGGATCCGCGCGTCGGCGGGGAATATTATTTCGCCTGGGGCGGGATGGGCGCTACAACCACCATCACCGCCTGGGAGCCCGGTAAGCATTTCGGCACGTCCAGCGAACGTTCCAAAACCTACGGCCACAAAGGCCCGGTGGAGACCGGCGTTGTACAAAAAATGTGTGTCGATTACTATATCGAAGCGCTGGGCGGAGGAATCACGCGCCTCCGTCTGGTGCAGTCCGGCTTCGGCCCCGAAGCAGCCTGGGACGACGAGTTCGCCGACACGAAATCCGGCTGGACGGACTTCCTGAAAAAACTAAAGGGGTTGTTCGAGAAATAATCACCTCATGCAACACATACCCTGGAACACAATTGCGCTCGGCTCGCTGTTGCTCATCTCGGCCTGCTTAAAAGGAGGACAGGAAGTGCAATCTCCCCAACCTGAAAAATCAAAGCCGCCCGTCAAAATGGAGCAGCGCGGGCGCATCCTTGGAATCGGCGGTGTCTTCTTCAAATCCGCTAATCGTGATCAGATGCGCGAATGGTATTCGAAGCATCTTGGGCTCGCTGACAAAGGCGGAGGCGTGATGCTTCCGTGGCGCGAACACGACGACCCGCAAAAGGAACACGTTACAGTTTGGACTGTTTTTCCCGGCTCCACTGACTATTTCGGCCCCAGCCACCCATCGTTCATGATCAACTACATCGTGGACGATCTGGATGCTTTGCTCGACCGCTTAGAACAAGAGGGAGTAAAGATTGATCCCAAACGAATGAATGAATCCTACGGTCGCTTTGCCTGGATCTATGACCTGGATGGGAATAAGATTGAGCTCTGGCAGCCGGTGTCCGCAAAGCCCTAAGGGCCTTCCACTGCACTTACTCAATCGGTTTTCTGTGGCTACGGTCCCGTCCTCGTAAAATGGCCGGAAATGCTTTGCGCCTGGTCATCTCAATATCCGCATCGGCCGATTCCGCCTGATCTGCGCGCTCTGGTCGTATCACGGCTTTATACCGGAAGTTATCGGGGATCCCTCGGCGAGTTCGAAACGTGTCCAAGCTGGGGAGCCCTGAAACCTCTCGACTTCACGCTATCTGATTGATTTCACTATCGGCATTTTCAGACGTTTCTTCTGGATTGGCCCCACCTGTGACAGTAGCCCCGGCGTGGCTCGAAGTCTTTACCCGACCGGCATTCCCCAAAGATTTGGCGCTGGCCCGCTATGCGTGCCAACTTCCGGATGGGCGACCGCTCGGTGAGTGCTCTGCGAGAATTGCGTCCGAAGGGCCAGATTGGCGATCCAATTATTTGAGCTTCGGAATCGAATCTCCTCGCGGGGCGATGACAAAAGCCGAGAACCGTGTCGGCAGTCCCGCAAGACTTTTGACGGGCAGCCTCCAGCGTAAAATGATACTTTTCGCCTAGGAGGGTGGAACCATGGCGGCTTTCTTCGCAATGAGAGGCAGGCAGAGCATCTTTCACGGCATTATCCTCTTCGCGAGTACATTCACCGCAAGGCCTTTGCTGGCCCAGACCGCACCAATTTCATCCGATCGCCCGTGGCATTCCGCGGCGGAGCGGGAAATCGCAAGCGAGGCAACACGTCTCAGTGAATCCCGCCTTGGTATCGAGCCGTATCGAACGTACTCGCTGGCGGAACTAATCGATCTGGCTGAAGGGCACAACCCCGAAACGCGCGTTGCGTGGGAACGGGCCCGCGCTCTGGTGGCCGCTCTAGGTGTTGCGCGAAGTGAGCTGTATCCGACATTGGCCGCGGCAGCACTTTCGCAAACCAGCCGGTTTGAGATACTGTTTGGACCACTCTTCGTTCGCGAAACCACGCAGTCCTTTGAGGGAACCTTGGACCTCCGCTACCTGGTCTTTGATTTTGGGGGGCGGTCAGGTCGAATAGGCGCGGCTGCGGCGGACGCCTTGGCCTCTAACTTTGCGTTTAATGACACCCACCGCAGGATCATTTTCCAGGTGGAGCAAACTTACTATCGATTGCTGAATGCCTCGGGCCAAGAAGTTGCGGCCCGTGCCAGCCTGACCAATGCCGAAACCGTACAGCAATCCGCGGAGGAACGTTTGAAACAAGGGCTGGCCACTCTGCCGGACGTACTGGAAGCCCGAAGCGCGACCGCGCTGGCACGCTACGAGTTGCAGGCGGTACTAGGCGCCGAAGACATTGCAAGGGGAGATCTGGCAGCGACGCTTGGCGATCTTCCCAATGTTGTGATCCATCCCCAGCCTCTCGACCGCCTCTCCCTACCGGATTCTATCGAAGATACGGTTGATCAGGCGATCAAGCGCGCCTTCGCAGAACGCCCTGATCTGCTCGAGCAGTTGGCCGAAGTACGATCAGCTCGCGCCAGGGTGAAGGAGGCTGATGCGGCTTTCTATCCCAATTTGGAATTGAGCGTGGCGCCGACCGTCCGGTCGCTGTTTGGACAGCAGCAGGCGTATCCCTGGGCATATACGGCGGACCTGAACGGCGAGCTGGCTGTTACGCTGAACTGGACGGTTTTTGATGGCGGCGCACGAAAATATCGTCTGGCGCAGGCCCAGGCGAATGTCCGCAAAGCCGACGCCGAAGTCAGCTCCAAACGCGATCAGATTGCGAACGATATCTGGACGGCATACTCGAATGTCAAGACCGCATTCGCCCAGAGGCAAGCTGCCGTTGCATTCCTGGAAGCTGCCACGCAATCGTATGCCGCCGCCCTGGAATCTTACACCTACGGCGTCAGAAATCTGTTGGACGTCACGGCCGCTCAGAGAACGCTGGCACAAGCGCGCTCGACTGACGTACTGGCAAGGACTCAGGTCCTCACCTCGCTGGCGGATCTTGCGTTCCGGACCGGAGATACGATCCAGCCTGGGGCGCGGAGACCAGGACCATGATAGCAAGAGTCAGTTTCGCTTTGATGGCAGCGCTCGCCATCGAGAGTTGCACGCGCGTGCCTACGTTCGATGTTATGGGGTCGCTTTTTCCAGCGTGGCTTGTGTGCCTGGCCGCGGCCATTCTACTTACCGTTGCCATCCGCTGGCTGCTGATGCGCCTGCGCATTCCACTCGTATTTCCGGTGGTGATCTATCCGAGCCTTACGGCGCTGCTTACGTTCGCGTTGTGGCTCGCTTTCTTTCGATAATTTCAATCGTAAGGAGTAACCTTTATGGCTCTCGAAGTCCGTGCCACATGGCGCGAATATCTCGGCCGCCTGATCAGTATCGGGATTCTGATCGGCGCGCTGATTCTTGGGATCACGATATTCGAGCATACGAGATTCTCTCCACGCACCGACGACGCCGAAGTACTGGCGAACTTCATCGGAATCGCGCCGCAGGTGGAGGGGCCCATCCTTCACCTGAACGTCCATGATAATCAATTGGTGAAACAGGGCGATTTGCTTTTTGAAATCGACCCTCGGCCCTACGAGTACGCTCTGGAGAGAGCTCTCTCGGACCAGGCTGCTTTAGAAGGCCAGATCGGCGATGAGCGCCGAAGGATTGCGGCGCTGGTGAGCGCGGTTTCCGTTTCGCAAGCTAACATCCAGAGCGCACAAGCGGACTTGACGCGATGGGAAGCGTCCATCGATCAGGCAAAGGCCGACGTGGCGAACGCTGAACAGGGTGTGAACCGAGCCAAGGCGGACTGGACGTATGCCAGCAATAATTTGCAGCGAATCGAGCCGCTGCTCGTCAAGCAGTTTGTAACCGTCGATCAGGTCGACAAGGCCCGAAGCTCAGAGACCGCACTGTCGGAAGCAATGAAGCAGACGCAATCTCAGGTTGAGCTTGCTCGGGCGGGGTTGAAATCCGCACTCGCGCAGTATCAGCACTCCGAGGCCGTTCTGGAACAGAGCCGGGCGCAGCACGAACAGGCGATGAACGCAGTCACCACGCTGGAGCCTCTGGTTACCCAGCGCGGCGCTAGGACTTCTGCGGTCAAGAATGCTCGCTACAACCTGAACAACTGCCGCGTGCTCGCGCCATTCGACGCTCGAGTGACAAACCTGACCATTTCGGAGGGAGCTTACGCTCACATCGGCCAGCAGGTATTCACTCTCATTGACGCCCGTACATGGTGGGTGGTGGCCAACTTTCGTGAAGGGCAGTTGCAGCATGTTCAGCCGGGCATGAAAGCAGACCTTTATGTGATGTCGAAGCCGAATGTGCGTTTTTCAGGCATCGTGGACAGCGTTGGATTCGGCGTAACGCCGGATGCCGACCTCGTGGGCCGTTTCGAGCCGGGCCTTCCGGACGTCCAGCGCACTCTGAACTGGGTCCATCTGTCATCGCGATACCCGGTGCGCGTCCGCGTGACCGATCCGGTTCCGGAATTCTTTCGAGTCAGCGAATCGGCCGTGGCGATCCTGCGCGGGCGCTGAGCCGCGCACACTGAGCCATGACAGCTGCCGAACCCCAGGCCCAAGAGCTTCGCCCCCCGTTTGTCTGGTTTTGGGACTTTCTCAAGGAGGAACTCGCGCCATATCCCGGAAGAGGGGGAATCGTGGCAAGAATGGTGATCGCTTCCACTGTGATGATGATCATCACCATGGTTTTTCGCCTGCCCTACGGCGCGTACAGCGCGTTTTATGTATTCCAGCTCTCGCGCGAAAGCCAGGGCGCGTCGATCCAATCGGCGCGGACAATTGTCGCTGCTTTCGGAGTGTCGGCGGTAGTTGCATTGATCGGCGCGATGCTGGTACTGGGCGACCCGAGCTTGCGACTGCTGTGGGTGATCGCAACCTTGTTCATCATGTTCTACGCGGTCAGCACACTCACCAGCTATAGTGCGGCCCTCCGCTTCGGCTATCTGCTTGCGATCGTCATTCCAGTGTTCGACCGCCCCATTTCGGCCGAAGCCAAGGTTGAAGCGACTCTCTGGGCTGTATTTGCGCTGACACTTGCCACCGGAATCGCATTATGGGTGGAACTTCTCCTGGTCAAATTTACTGAGAGCGCCGATCTCATCGGGCTGCTCGAGCGGCGCCTCGCGTGCGTTGAGGATCTGCTTCAAGCTTACGCGCAAGGCCGGAGTCCGGACGCGGCAAAAGAGGAACTGGCACGGTTTTCCGCGCTGGGGACATCGAGACTACGAAACACCCTGCAGCGTTCTTCCCATTCCCGGCATTACCGGGAGCAGATGGGCGCCGTCGTGGGATTGGTAGGAAACTTAATCAATCTTGCAATGGAATTGACACCTGGCGATGGCTCTGATCGGGAACGCGTTCAGGCTCTGGCAGTCAATGTAGGACGCATCCGCGCTGATCTGCTGAGCGGCAGAACCCCGCAGCCGATTCCGTTAAACGAGAACGCCTTCTCCTCGAATTCCGCTTTGCTCGAGAGAATGGAAATCACCGTGTCGCTGATCGACGAGATGCTGATCGCCCATCAATCGCTCAGCGCATACGAACTACAACGATCAAGGACGGAGCAAGCCTCGAGAATTCTGGTTCCGGACGCGCTGTCTAACCCCGAACACCTGCGATTTGCTTTGAAAGGCTGCCTCGCAGCGAGTCTCTGCTACCTCACGTTCAATCTCATCGACTGGCCCGGCATCAGCACGGCAGTCATCACCTGCTTTTTGACTGCGTTGACTACCACCGGTGCATCCCGTCAAAAACAGACTCTGCTGCTGACAGGGGCCGCTGCCGGGGGTCTGCTGGGAGTGGCATCGCAGTTATTCGTTCTGCCGTATATTGATTCGATCGCCGGATTTACCGTTTCGTTTATGGTGGTGACGATCGCTGCCGCCTGGCTCGTAACATGTACGCCGCGCCTTTCGTATTTCGGATTGCAGCTTGCCTTCGCGTACAATTTCGTGAACCTCCAGGAATTCACGATTCAGACCTCGCTGACGCCTGCACGGGACCGTGTCGTTGGAATACTGCTTGGCCTGTTCATGATGTGGCTGGTTTTTGACCGGCTCTCGGGGACGCCCGCAGCGGCGGCGATGAAAACAGGTTTCATCTCGACGCTTCGGCTAATGGCTCAATTTGCGAGAGAACCCATTTCCGAAAACCTGCCAACTGCGATCGAGCGAAGCTATTCTCTTCGCGACGCGATCGAAAAAGGCTTCGAAAACGCAAGGGCGCTGGCCGACCAGGTTCTATTCGAATTTGGGCCCTCGCGGGAACGGAATCTCGCACTGCGGGATCGGATCCGGGGATGGCAGCCGCAATTGCGTGCGCTTTTTGTACTACACATTTCGACGTGGAATTATCGTGCCCGACTCCCTGGTTTTGATTTGCCCGATCCCGTACTTTCGGGGCAGCGGGAATTCGACGAAGAGTTCGCCCGGATGCTTGAAGGCATGGCAAACCGGCTCGAGGGCAAGCCGCCGGAGGCGCCGGATAACTTCAATAATTCCTTGCAGCACTTGGAACAGAGTGTCCAACTTTACGCTGCGACAGAATCGCAGGCGACGCTCGCTGCCGGGCTACGGACTTATTTAGCTCGAGATCGAAGGATAAGAGACGTGACTTGCGCGCTGCTTGAAGAGACTTAGACCCTGGACACGGATCAGCAGTTCGCGCCCAAGTCAACGCTCGAACTTGTCGACAAAGCGCAGTCGCCGACCATGCAAAACGACTATCTATTTTCTTCGAGCGCCAGAAGATATTGCTCAATTTTCGTCTGGCCTTCGTGTTTAGCCCATTCGGCTGGCGTGGCCTGCCACATCGTGTCTTTCGCGTCCAGCCGTGCTCCGCGCTCCACAAGGAGTCGAACGGTTTCCTCGTGGCCGCACGCGGCTTGATGCAATGGGGTCGAATGCGCATGAAACCCGGCCGGGTTGTATCGGTTTGGATCTTCACCCGCGTCGAGCAGTAACCGAACAATCCCGGTATGACCAAATTGCGACGCCAGCGCCAGCGCGCGATGGCGATCCTCATTGGAGGCAGCTGCCAGCAACTGGCGGGCGTCTTCAATCCGTCCCATACCCGCAGCCGCCGTCAGATCTAGCTGAGCGCCCCGCGCGATCAAGGTGTTCGCCGCCTCGAACTCGGCGTGCCCGAGAGCGGCTGACATCGCCCGGTTGGGATCGGCCCCGCGATCGCAGAGCAGGTCGATTAACGCTCGTTGCACCCCACATTCTCTCGGCACTCTGCCAGAGCAGACCAGTTCGAGCGTCTGGTTCAGTGCGGATCGGTCCTGGTCCGCGCCGGCATCCAGAATCACCCTGGTTACCTCAACGATGTTAGCCGGCAGAGTTCCGTGGCGAACCGGGTTCTCCGCGACGAATTCCAACAGCGTCGGATTTCGAGAATAGTCCGCACCTTCGAAAAGGACGTGTTGATGCACTAGATTCGGATGCTCGAGAAGCCAGGCGGACACGCCGGCTACGTTGCCTTGATCAAGAAGGTCGACGGCGCAACGAAATGTGCCATCTTCAATGCGCTCATGTCGAGGGAGGCCCAAGTCGGTGGGTGTTGGTTTCTCAATGTGCCTTTTAAGCCTGGCCCAGTTCTCAAACCCGCGTTCGCGAGCGATAGTGAGCTGTGCGTCGGCGAGGCTCAAGTTGGTAATGAAGATTGCGGCATCGGTGGCCCGATGGAAGCGCGGGTGGAACTCCCTGATTCTTTGGGCTACTTGCGGATCGCGTGCGGCGTGCGCGCTGAGCAAGTCCTTCGCCTGATATCTGAGATGATCGAGATTCGGATTCGATGGAAGAGGTTTTACCGGCACGGCGAACTTCCTTTCCTGATTCGCCTGAGTCCGCATTTACAGGCTGAAAGTCAGTTCGTGAAAAACAGATGCATCCTAAGGTGGACTTCTGTCCTTTCCGCGGACCGGGTGCGCCCTGCTGCGCAAAACCAATGTAACACCACCGTCGTGCGCGCGCCGACTCAAATTAGCAAAGCTTAAGCAGCGCGGCAGCAGTAATCGTGCGACCCTTCGGGTTTAAGCTTATAGTAGGATGCCTATTGTAGTCGGGCAGTAGGACCGAAAGGACGTAGAACGATGAACTCCAAGAGCACAATTCTCCTGTACCAGGGCATGCGGCAGTCGCTGGCGCTCCTGCTTTCCGTGATGCTGATTCCGCTGGCGCAACTGGATCTTAACGCGCAAGGGCCGGCTTACGCGCCCCTGGAAGCCGTACAACTGGATCAGCTGGTGGCGCCGGTCGCGCTCTATCCGGACGCGCTGGTTGCTCAAATATTGACGGCCTCCACCTATCCGGATCAGGTCGCCCAGGCGGATGCCTGGTCGCAGCAGAATATCGGACTGCCTCCGGATCAGCGCGCGGGCATCGCGAACGGTATGAATTGGGACCCGAGCGTCAAAGCCCTTATTGCGTTTCCGTCCGTCCTCGACAACCTCGCGCGCAACACCGCATGGACTTCGCAACTCGGAAATGCCTACTACAACCAGCCCAGCGACGTTATGAACGCCGTCCAGGCCATGCGGTTCCAGGCGCAACAGGCGGGTACGCTGGTTACCACCGCGCAGCAGCGGGTGTATGTCGACAATGGCCAGATCTTGATTGTTCCGATTAATCCGGCCCTGGTTTATGTTCCTTATTACAATCCGTGGCGCGTTTGGGGCGGGCTGTTTGTCGCCTACCCAGGCTACTACGTGCTGCCACCTCCGCCCGGTTTGGTCTTGGGGCTCGGAATCGGGTTCGCGGTGGGCATCTCGGTCGGGCTGTTTGCGCATTACGGTTGGGGTTGGGGCGCTTGGTCGCCGAACTGGGGTGGCGGAGTCGTGCTCTACAATCACGGCGCCTACTATTCGCGTAGCGAGACGGTATACAATCACGGCCATTTTGGCGGTTACAACCGCGGCGTCTTCGAACATGAGGGTCACGGCGTACCGGGAGGCTTTCATGCCCCTGGGACCCGAGCCGGCTTCGCGGCGCGCGCGGAAGGCCCCCGAGGTGTAGGAGGGGCAGGTGTTGGCAGGCCGGCTGCCGCGGGTCGTCCTGCTGCGAGCGCCGGTCGTCCTGCTGCGAGCGCTGGTCGTCCCGCTGCGAGCGCCGGTCGTCCAACGTCCCCTGCCGCCCATTCTGCCGCGCCCGCTGCCCGATCGGCGGCGCCCGCTCGTTCGGCCCCAGCCTCTCACGCGGCTCCGGCTTCCCACGCCGCGCCAGCCGCTCGCTCGGCGGCTCCCGCTCGTTCGGCCCCGGCAGCTCATTCGGCGCCCGCGGCTCATGCGGCTCCAGCCGCCCGTCCTGCCGCCGGTGGTGGCGGCCACAACAACAAGAAATGATCGCGCAAATCGCGGGAACTATTGGGTAGTTCCAGCCAGTACTAATAGGACAATTCGCCTCCTCCATTCAGGGCCACGCTGATATACAATCAGCCAATGGCCCGAACCCTCTCCCTGGCCGCTGGCTCTACGTTTCTATTTTCGCTGTGCTCAATCAGCCTAGCGTTTCAAGCGCCATCCTCGGAGACAACACGCTCAATCCCCTCACGCTTTACCAACGAACTGGCGGCGAATACCATCGCCCCCCCAGCCCGCCTCCGCGTAGACTCTTCCCTGGTTCTCATCCCCGTTCACGTCACTACGCCGGACGGCGTCTCGGTGACGAACTTGACGAGAGAGAATTTTGCGCTGATCGAGGACAATGCCAAGCAGACCATCACGCATTTTTCCAAGGACGATGCGCCGCTGTCGGTCGGGCTTCTGTTCGACTCCAGCGGCAGCATGCGCAATAAAATGCTCAAGTCGGCCGAAGCCATGGCGACCTTCTTCAAGACCGCCAACGCCGACGACGAGTTCTTCCTGGTTGAGTTCAACGAGCGGCCCAGGCTTCTGGTTCCGTTCACGCAGGATTCCGATGACATCTACCGGCGCGTCGCCCGGATCAGGCCTTTCGGCCGAACTTCTCTTTTGGATGCCATCCATCTCGCCCTGGTCCAGATGAAGAAGGCTAGCAATTTCCGCAAGGCCATCGTGGTGCTATCCGACGGCGGCGACAATCGCAGCCGATTCACCGCCAGCGAGATCAAGAACGCCATGCTCGAAACCGACGTCCAACTCTTCGCCATGGGCATTTTCGACGAAGGCTCGCGCCGGCAAACGGTGGAGGAGCAAAATGGTCCGCGTCTGCTCGATGAATTGGCCGAACAAACCGGAGGACAGCTTTACACGGTGGATAATCTCGACGACCTGGAATCCATCAGCGTGCGGATCAGCCGCGAGTTGCGCAATCAGTACGTGCTGGGGTATTCGCCCACGAACGATTCGCGCGACGGCAAGTATCGCCAGGTCAAGTTGAAACTCGACACTCCCTTGGACATGCCGAAACTGAGAGCCAATTATCGGCACGGCTACTACGCGCCGGCGGAGTAAGCGCGGCTACGATTACGTGGAAATCAGCTGAGGCGCGTGTTCCGGATGCGCCGTCTCCTGCCGCCGGGAACGTCTCAGGCGATCGAGCGAGAGATAAACCACCGGCGTCGTGTAGAGCGTAAGGAGCTGGCTGACGATCAGCCCGCCGATAATCGTAATCCCGAGCGGGCGGCGCAGCTCGCTCCCGGTGCCCTGCCCGAAGGCCAGCGGCACGGCGCCGAGCAGCGCGCACATGGTGGTCATGAGAATCGGACGAAAGCGCAGCAGGCAAGCCTGATAGATCGCGTCGCGGGGGCCGAGGCCTTCATTGCGCTCGGCGGCCAGGGCGAAATCGATCATCATGATGGCGTTCTTTTTGACGATACCGATCAAGAGAATGATCCCGATTATGGCGATGATCGTCAGTTCGGCGTGCCAAATGTACAGGGCCAGCAGCGCGCCCACTCCCGCCGAGGGCAGCGTGGAGAGGATGGTGATGGGATGAATGAAGCTCTCGTAAAGCATGCCCAGCACGATGTAGACGGTAATCAGTGCGGCCATGATCAGGATCGGCTCGTTGCGCAGGCTCTGTTCATACGCCTGCGCGGTGCCGGCGAAGAAAGTATGGATGCTATCGGGCAGGCCCACCTTGCGAGCGGTTTCCTGGATGGCGGTTACCGCGTCCCCCAGCGGCACGTCCGGCGCGAGATTGAACGAGAGGGTTACAGCCGGAAAAAGTCCTTGGTGCGCGATGGACAGCGGCGCGTTGGAAGGGCCGAACCGGGCGAACGCATTGAGAGGAACCTGCGGGCCGCTGGGCGATTGCACATAAACCTGCTTTAAGAATTCGGGGTTCTGCCAAAACTGCGGCGCCACTTCCATGATCACGTGATACTGATTCAATTGCCCGTACAGGGTGGCCACCTGGCGCTGGCCAAAAGCGTCGTACAGGCTATTGTCGATGAGCTGGGATGAGATGGAGAAGCGCGCCGCGGTCTCGCGGTCGTATTTCACCATGGCTTCCAGGCCGTTGATCTGCTGATCCGAGTTGACGTCGCTGATCAGGCGAACCTTGCGCAACGCTTCGAGCATGGGGCGGCCGTAGGTGGTCAGATCCTGCACGTTGTCGCCCTGCATGGTGAATTGATAAGTAGCCGCGCTGTTTCGTCCACCCACGCGCACATCCTGCGCGGCCTGCAAATACAAGATCCCGCCGCGAACCACGGCGAGTTTGGGCCGCAATCTCTCGATGACACTGTACACCGACACTTTGCGCTCGTTGAGCGGCTTTAGCTGGATGTTCACGCGCGCCTGATTGGTGGTGCCGCTGCCGAAGCCGCCGCTGCCTCCGGTCGATCCGGTGACGGTATCCACCGCGGGATCGGCCTGGATGATTTCGAGCATTTTCAAAAGACTGGCCTGCATGGCTTGAAAGGAAGTGTCCTGATCGGCCATGACCATGCCCTGCATGCGGCCGTTGTCCTGCTGCGGGAAAAAACCCTTGGGCACGTGAATGAACATGAAAACATTAAGCGCGATGGTGGCCGCCAACACACCCAAAGTGATCGCGGGATGGCGCAGCACGCCGCGGAGCGTCCGGCCGTAGCCCCTTACGACAGCTTGAAACGCGCGTTCGTGCATAAGGTACAACCAGCCATGCGACTCATGTTCCCGCAGCAAATGCGCGCACATCATGGGAGTGGTGGTAAGAGAAACCAGCATCGAGATGGCGATGGCCACCGACAGGACCACGGAGAACTCGCGGAATAAACGCCCGACCAGGCCGCCCATCAACAAAAGCGGAATGAACACCGCGATCAGCGAGACACTGATGGTGAAAACCGTGGGACCGATCTCCTGCGCCCCGCGCAGGGCGGCGGCGAAGGGCTTCATTCCTTGTTCCAAGTGGCGCGTGACGTTCTCGATCACGACGATAGCGTCGTCCACCACGAATCCGGTGGATATGGTGAGCGCCATGAGCGAGAGATTGTCCAGGCTGTAGCCGAACAGATACATCGCGCCGAAAGTCGCAATCAGCGACACCGGGACCACGACGCTGGGGATAAATGTCGTGCGCCAGCTCTTCAGGAAAAAGAAAACCACCAGAATCACGAGCATGATCGAAATCATCAAGGATTGCTCGACGGTCAGCACCGAAGCACGGATGGTGATGGTTTGATCCTGTGTGTTGTGGATCTCAATGGAGTGAGGTATGGCGGCCTGGAGCTGCGGCAGCGCTTCGCGAATATGGTCGACCGTATCGATGATATTCGCGCCCGGCTGACGGCTAACGCTGACGATGACGGAAGGTTTGCCGTTGGCGTATCCGGCATTGCGAAGGTCCTCCACCGAATCGGTAACCTGGGCGACGTCGGAGAGACGCACCGCGCGGCCCTGGCTATAGGCCACCAGCAGCGGCCGGTAGTCGGCGGCCTTGAACATTTGATCGTTGGCGCCGATCTCCCAAGTGTGAAAGCCGTCGGAAAAGTGCCCCTTGGGAAGGTTCGCGTCGGAGGTGTTGAGAACGCTGCGCACCTGTTCCAAACCGATCCCGTATTTGTTGAGAGCCATCGGATTCAGCTCCACGCGCACGCTGGGCAGAGCGGAACCTTGCACGTTGACCTGGCCGACGCCCTTAATTTGCGACAGCTTCTGGGCCATGATAGTCGAGGCGGCGTCGTACATCTGGCCGCGATCGAGCACGGCGGACGTCAGGGCAACCTGAAAAATCGGCTGATCGGCGGGATTGAACTTGCGATAGGTGGGATTGTTGGGCAGATTGGTGGGCAAGTACCCGCGGGCGGCGTTGATGGCCGCTTCGACGTCGCGCGCCGCGGAGTTGATGTCGCGGTTCAAATCGAACTGCATGACGACGAGGGTGCCACCCAAACTGCTGCTGGAGGTCATTTCGCTGACCGCCGCGATGCGGCCGAACTGGCGCTCGAGCGGGGTGGCAACCGAAGAGGCCATGGTCTCCGGGCTGGCGCCAGGCAAAGCGGCGTTTACGCCGATGGTTGGGAAGTCCACCTGCGGGAGCGGGGACACCGGCAGCAACCGATAGGCCACCACTCCGGCCAAGGCAATGGCGATGGTCAACAGCGATGTGGCCACCGGCCTGAAGACAAAAGCCCTGGAGATGTTGAATTTCTTAGTCACCGGTCACCATTTCGGGCTCGAGTCCCTCGTCGATCTGGTGGCTCATTCCGAAGCGCCTAGCCAGCCGATCGAACCACAAATAGATGACGGGCGTGGTGTAGAGGGTCAGCAACTGGCTGAAAATCAGCCCTCCGACCATCGTAATTCCCAGAGGCCTGCGCAGCTCCGAACCGACCCCGGTTCCGAGCGCCAGCGGCAAACCGCCCAAAAGCGCCGCCATGGTGGTCATCATGATGGGACGAAAGCGCAGCAGGCAGGCCTGATAAATCGCTTCGTGAGGCGGCATGCCGTCCTTGCGTTCGGCCTCCAAGGCGAAATCGATCATCATGATCCCGTTCTTCTTGACGATGCCGATCAAGAGGATGATACCGATCAGCGCAATCACGCTGAAATCGTTGTTGCAAATGTAGAGCGCCGCCAGCGCGCCCACGCCCGCCGAGGGAAGCGTCGAAAGAATCGTGATGGGATGAATGTAGCTTTCATACAGGACGCCCAGCACGATGTAGACGGTGATCAGCGCGGCCAGAATCAGGATCGGCTCGTTGGCCAGCGATGCCTGGAACGCTTCGGCCGTGCCTTGAAATGCGCCCTGAATGCTGGCGGGCATCTGGAGGTCTTCCTTCACGCGGTTGATATCGTTCACTGCATCGCCGAGCGATGCGCCTGGCGCCAGATTGAACGACAGTGTGACCACCGGAAACTGGCCTTGGTGATTCACCGTGATTGGAACCGAGGTTTGTTCCACGTGAGTGAAAGCACTGAGCGGCACTTGGCCCCCATTAGTAAAAACCTGGGAAGAAGCCGTCGGACCGGCGCCAAAACCGACGCTGGAGGAAGCGGCGCCGCCCACGGCGGTGGTTACACCGACAGTCTGGCCCGCGGTCAGCGCCGCCACCGAAGCGCTGGAGGGTCCGAAACCGGCGGTGTTCGTGGAACCTCCCGAAACCACGCCCGCGCCGCCTCCGGAGGCATTCGCATTCGAGCGGATAAACAGATCGCTCAAATCCGCCGGATTGTTATTAAAGCCGGGCTTCACTTCCAAGACCACGTGATACTGATTCAATTGCGTGAACATCGTGGAGACCTGCCGCTGGCCGTAGGCGTCGTCCAGGGTGTTGTCGATGGTGGTGGGCGTGATGCCGAGCCGCGAAGCGGTGTCGCGATCGAAAACCAGCTTTACGCGCAGCCCGTTGACCTGTTGGTCGCTCGCGACGTCGCGGAGCTCGGGAAGGCGCTGAAGCCGCTCCAGCATTTGCGGAACGAAGGTGTTCAACTCGTCGGCGTTTGGATCTTCCAAAGTGTATTGGAACTGTGTACGGCTGACGCGATCCTCCACGGTAAGATCCTGCACCGGTTGCATGAAGAGCGTGATCCCGGGCACTTTGCTCAACTCGGGCTGCAAACGCCGGATCACGTCGCTGGCGGAAATTTTTCTCTCCTCGAGAGGCTTCAAGTTGATCTGGATGCGCCCGTTGTTCAACGTCAGGTTGGTCCCGTCGATACCGATGAAGGAAGAAATGCTCTCGACCGCCGGATCTCGGAGAATCACCTTGCCCAGCGCCTGCTGCCGGTCCGCCATGGCTCGAAACGAAATCGTCTGCTCGGCTTCCGAGACCCCCTGGATCACGCCGGTATCCTGAATGGGAAAGAACCCCTTGGGAATCTTGATGAACATGACCACCGTCATTACCAAAGTGCCGACGGCCACCAGCAGCGTCATGGTCTGGTGGCGCAGCACCCAGGTCAGCGTCTTGCCATACAGCGCGATCACCGCCTCGAACCCGCGCTCCGATATCCGGTAGAACCAGCCCTGCTGACTGGCCGGCTTGTGTTTCAGAATCTTGGCGCACATCATGGGCGTGAGCGTCAGAGAAACAACCGCCGACACCAAAATGGTGACGGCCAGGGTGACGGCGAATTCGCGGAACAGCCGGCCCACGATGTCGCCCATGAAGAGCAGAGGGATCAGCACCGCGATCAGCGAAACGGTGAGCGAAACGATGGTGAATCCGATTTGCTCGGAGCCCATCAGCGCGGCTTGCAGCGGACGATGCCCTTCCTCGATATAGCGCGAGATGTTTTCGATCATCACGATGGCGTCGTCCACCACGAAGCCGGTGGAAATGGTCAGAGCCATCAGCGAAAGGTTGTTCAAGCTGTAGCCCAGCAAATACATGACCGCGAACGTGCCCACCAAGGAGAGCGGAACGGCCACGCTGGGAATAATGGTGGCGGAGAGATTGCGCAAAAACAAGAAGATCACCATCACCACCAACCCGACCGTGAGCATCAACTCGAATTGCACGTCCGCGACCGAGGCTCGGATGGTAGTGGTGCGATCCGTCAGAATCTTGACGCCGACCGAATGCGGCAGCGACGTCTGAAGCTGTGGGAGCAAGGCTTTGATGCGATCCACAACGGCGATAATGTTCGCGCCCGGCTGCCGTTGGATGTTCACGATCACCGCGCGAGTATCGTTCATCCACGCGGCCTGCCGGCTATTCTCGATGTCGTCGATGATGGTGGCCACGTTGGATAACCGGACCGGCGCGCCATTACGGTAGGCGACGATCATGGGCGCATAGTCGGCGCTCGAGAGCAACTGATCGTTGGCGCCGATCTGGTAGTCCTGGTGCGGGCCGTCGAAATTGCCTTTGGCCTGATTCACGTTGGCGGCCGTGATGGCGTTTCGGACGTCCTCCAGATTCAGCCCGTAATAGGCCAGCGACGTGGGATTAGCCTGAATGCGAACCGCCGGTTTCTGGCCGCCGCTGATGCTCACCAGTCCGACGCCGGGTAACTGGGAGATCTTAGGGACCAAGCGCGTATCGGCCAGGTCCTCAACCTTGAAAAGCGGGAGCGCGTCGGAGGTCAGCGCCAAAGTGAGAATGGGTGTGTCGGCGGGATTGACCTTGGCGTAGATCGGCGGCGTGGGGAGGTCCGGCGGCAAGTAGGTGCCGGAGGAATTGATGGATTGCTGGACCTCTTGTTCGGCCACGTCGATATTCAGGCTGAGGTTGAATTCGAGCGTGATCACCGAACTACCGTCCGAACTGGTGGACGTCATCTGCTGCAGCCCGGGAACCTGGCCGAGTTGCCGCTCGAGAGGCGCGGTGACCGAGGACGCCATGACATCCGGGCTGCCGCCTGGATAGAACGTGATCACCTGGATGGTAGGGTAGTCGACCTCGGGAAGCGCCGATACCGGCAGTTGCTTATAGGCAACGCCGCCGACCAGAAGAATGCCGGCCATCAGAAGCGAGGTCGCCACCGGGCGGACAATAAACGTCCGGGACGGGTTCATGAATTACCTCTGGGATGCCTCCCGCCGGATTTCCCGCCAGGAGATTTTCCGTCTCCGCCACCCTGAAAACTCCCGGCGCCTGGACCGGATTTCGGAGACCGGCCGCCTCTCGGTCTGCCGCCGTCAGGCTCTTCGCCCGCAACTTGGACGTTGACTTGGCCGTTGTCTTCCAACCTATCCACGCCAACGGTGACAACCGCGTCGCCAGGTTCGAGGCCCGATACGATTTCGGTTTGGTCACCCTCGGTGGCGCCCACCGTAACCGGACGAACCGTCACGCGCTGATTCGGCTGAACCAGCCACACATAGGCGCCGGCTGCATTGCGCTGTACTCCCGCATTTGAGAGAACGGTGACGCCGTGTTTTTCGTCCACCAGCAGCCGGGCATTCACGAACTGGCTGGGAAAAAGCTTGTTGGTAGGATTCGCGAACGTCGCTCTTAGCCGAAGAGTGCCGGTGCTGGGGTCGATTTGATTGTCGATCGTATCCAAGGTTCCCTCGGCCAGCTTGTTCTGATTCTCACGATCCCAAGCTTCCACGGGCAGCGTGTGGCCGGAGTGCAGCTTCTCCTGGACGGGAGGGAGTTGATCCTCCGCCACAGTGAAGATCACGCTGATCGGATCGAGCTGCGTAATCACCACCAAGCCCGACGTGTCGGTGGCATGCACGATGTTTCCGGGATCCACCAGCCGCAGGCCTACTCGGCCAGTGATGGGAGACGTGATATGGCAATACACCAGGCTCAATTTGGCGGTGTCGACCTGCGCGACGTCGGTCTTGATCGTGCCGTCGTATTGCGTGACTAGGGCCTGCTGGGTAGCGAGCTGCTGTTGGGGGATCGCGTCCTGCTTATAGAGAACCTGATAGCGGTCCAGGTCGAGGTGGGCGTTCTTGAGCAAAGCTTGATCGCGCGCCAATTGTCCTTCGGCCTGCTCGAGCTGGACCTGGTAAGGCCGCGGGTCGATTTCGAGCAGTGGATCCCCCTGGCGAACCAGCTGGCCCTCCTTGAAGTGGACCTCCATGAGCTGCCCGTCCACGCGACTCTTGACCGTAACCGTATAAATCGGAGTAACCGCGCCGAGACCGGTGAAATAAACCCGGATGGTGCCTTTTTGTGCCCTGACGGCAACAACTTGCGTGATTCCGCCTCTTCCTCCGCGGCCTCGCCCTCTTCCGGCGGCAGGCTGCGCGGGCGTCGAAGACGTAAACATCGGCTTCAATTGCGGCCAAAATCGGTAACCGGCATAGGCTGCGGCGGCGAGCAGGACCAGCCAAACCCATCGTCCCCAAGAGCTTTTCGGCCGCTTCTCGCGGATTTCGGGCAAAGCCGGTGGCGGGGCAGTCTTCAAGGCTGTCGGGGTGGAATGGTCCATGAACTCTTGATAAACTAACGACGCGGAACGGCGATTCGTTACAGCTATACCTATGTTTGGTTCAAGAAGTGGGGCTATAGCTCGAAAGAGCCATGGCCAGGCTCCAGGCTTTGGGTGAAATGCAAAAACGAACCCAAGCCCCCGGGGAGGGCGCTTTGGCTCATTTTCCCCTATAACGCGGCTTGCGCTTCTCGTGGAACGCCGCAGTGCCTTCCTTGACATCATCGGTGTAGTTGATCACCAGCGTCGCCATGGCGGCATCTTCGAGCGCGTTGTCGAGCGTCATGGAAAGCTGCTTGTACATCATGCGCTTGGCGATGCGGATGGCCAGCGGAGGTCCGTCGGCCAGCCGCTGGGCCCAGGCGCGGGCGGTGGGCATCAGTTCGGCGTCCGGAACGACGGTTGTCGCTAGCCCGAGCGAAGCCGCTTCGGTGGCGCCGTAGACTTCGGAAAACAGTGACATCTTCAAGGCTCGATCCAGCGGGAGGAATCGCGGGAAGAAGAACGCGCCGCCTTCGTCCGGAAGCAGGCCAAATCGGAGCGAAGTGTCGCCGAATCTTGCGCTTTCGCCCGCGATCCGGAAGTCGCAAGCCAGCGCCAGGGTCAGCCCGCCTGCGACGGCCGCCCCATTCACGGCCGCGATCACGGGCTTGTCGAAGCGCTGCAGGAACTTGACCAGTTCGTGCATGTTCTCGCGCATCTCCAGCATGGATTCGAACCGATGGCCGCGGTAGCGGGCGGGATATTGAAAATCACGGCTGATATCGCCGCCCGAGCAGAAACCGCGCCCGGCGCCGGTCAGGATCACCGCTCGAATCGCGTCGTCATCGCGGGCGTCGGCAAGCGCCGCCAGCAGCTCGTGCACCATCTTCTCCGAGTAGGCATTGAGCTTGGCCGGACGATTCAATGTGAGGACAGCGACGGGGCCTTCTTTTTCGCACAGAATCTCTTGGTAAGGCATAGGCACTCATCGTAGCAGCCCCGCGGTACCATTCCTGAGTGGATCGGCTATACCTTGCGTTCCTATTCGCTGCGAGCGTCGCAACCGGCGCGGCGCCGCCCCCTCGGCCCTATGACGTCGAACATTACGACGTCAAGATCGCGCCTGACATCGCCGCCAAGCGCCTCACCGGCGAGGTGACCATCCAGTTTCACACGGTAGTGGACGGTCTCGATTCGATGGAGCTGGATGCGGGATCGCTGCGCATCACGGCCGTGGTGGAAGAGTATATGAACCAGCCTTTCGAGCGCCAGGGGCCGCTGCTGGTGATTCGGCTCGTAAAGCGCGCGCGGATTGGCGAGCAGCGCAAGCTCACGATCCGGTACGAAGCCCAACCGGCCAACGGGCTCACTTTTTTTGACAACCAGGTCTATACCGCATTCTTTACGAGCAATTGGATGGTCGCGAACGACCGGCCGGAGGACCGCGCCACCTTGCATCTCACCATTTCGGTTCCTCGGAACATGAAGGTCGCGGCAAGCGGCCGCTTGGTCGGCACGCATCGCGACGGGCAGCGCGACGTTTCCGAATGGAGGCAGGACGCCGAAGCGCCTCCGTTCACTTTCGGATTCGCAGTTGGCGATTTTGAGGAGCAGACCGAGCAATCGGGTTCCGTGAAGCTTCGCTACCTGGGTCCGCGAGGTTCGCGCGACTTGGCGAAGACGATGGAAGGCACAAAGCAGGCTCTTCGGTTTCTGGAGGAAAGAACCGGTCACGCGTATCCGGAGAAAACCTACACGCAGGTTCTGGCAAACGGGAATCCGATGCAGGAAATGGCGCAATTGACGCTGCTGCCGGCCGCCTATGGCGAGACCCTGGCGGCGCATCCGGACGATCTCTGGCTGCTCGCGCACGAACTGGCGCATCAATGGTACGGCATCGGGATCGCCTGTCGGGATTGGTCGGATTTCTGGCTCAACGAAGGATTCGCGACGTTTCTTGCCGACGCATTTCTCGAACAGCAATTCGGCCATGAGCGTTACCAGCGGGAGATCGACAAGTCGCGGCAGACTTACGAAAAGCTGAAAGCCGAGGGGCGGGATCGGCCGTTAAGTTTCCACGATTGGACGACGGCCGATCAAGCCAGCGGCGGCATTCCCTATCAGAAGGGCGCCTGGGTTCTGCATCTGCTGCGGCAACAGATGGGCGAGGACGCCTTTTGGCGCGGCCTGAGGGTTTATACGAAAGATCATTGGGGCGGGCAAGTGACCAGCCGGGATTTCCAAAAATCGCTGGAGGCCGCGACGGCGACATCGCTAAACGATTTTTTCGATACCTGGGTGTATCGCTGATTTACTGCTGAATCGGGATCGATACCCCGGCTTGCGTTTGGACGTTGTCGATCTGAGCGACAACCGCGGCGTCGCCGTTTGGAAGGCTCGGCATCGTCACGTTGAACTGGTACAGACCGGATTCGGTCAAGCCGGTGAAGCCGACCGTCGCGGCGATACCCCCGACGGTGACTTGAACGGAGTTCGCCGGCAACGGGACTGCGGTGGTTACTAAGTCCGCCGTGGGAAACGGCGGGTTGGTGGGGCCGAACCCGGTTGCATAGAGCTCGATCACTTCACCCGGCGCGGCCGGCTGCGTGGCGCTCACGAGCGTACCGTTCAAGTGCCTCGCGGCTACCAAAGCGCCTCCGTCGATCGTAAAGAACGCCGGAGCGTACTGCTGTTTTTGCGCCGCCAAGCTGTTGCTCGTTTGCCCAGCCACGGTCACCTGAACCTGTACCGTGCCCACCGCCGCGTCGTCCGGAGCGAGCACGTTGATCTGCGTGGGGCTGATGTATTCGACATACGCCGCCACGCCGTCGATGGTCACCGACACGCCGTCGAGCGAAGTCGGCAGCTTTCCACCTACGAAATCGGCGGCTTGCCACGATTGCGTGCTTTGCGACAGATTCGTTCCGAAGATCGTGACCCAGGTGGCCGAAGCGAAGCCGGGTTGAAAGCTTGCGCCATTACCGACCGCGGTAATGGCGCCCGCGGGCTGCGTACCCTGCACCACCAGCGTGATCACGACGGTCGCCGGGCTTCCGGCCGTTCCCGCTAAGGTAATTTGCAAGTTGCTGGTGTGGGTTCCAGCCGCCAAGTTGGCCGGATTCACCGACACCGCCAGCGAACCTGGAGCGGCGCCGGACACAGGAGACAGGCCGACCCAAAAGTCGCTGTCCGAGGCGGTCCAGGCAAGCGCACCCGATCCCGCGTTGGTAATCGATATGTTTTGGGACGCCGGCAGCGCGCCTCCGAAGGTGGAGTTGAACGTTAAAGCCGTCGGCGACACGGCCAGCATCGGCGGCGCCGCCGTTACGGTGAGAGTGACAGCGACGGACAGAGGGCTGTTCGATGCGCCAGCAGCGGATATCTGGATGCTTCCGGTATTCGGGCCCGCGCTCAAACCCGATGGCGAGACGGATATGGTGAGCGTGGATGGCGCGGTTCCAGACGTTGGCGATACGTTGAGCCAGGAGGCGTTCGACGTGGCGGTCCAGTTGAGCGCGCCGGTCCCGCTATTGGTGAGCTGGAACGATTGTGTCGCGGGAATCGCGAGGCCGACGGTATAGGCAAATTGCAAACTGGATTGCGAGACCGCAATCGTCGATTGCGAAACCGTGAAAACAGTGATGGCATCCACTCCGGCCGCGGCGATCACGGAAATCGTGACGAGGCCGGTGAAAGTGGACGGCAGGTTCGCCGAGATCGACGTATCGGTCCAGGAAGACACCGCCAAAGTAGTGGGCGTCGTGGAGCCGGCCGGAGTCGCGGTGACACGGCAGCCCTGGCACTGCGGGTTTCCGAAATCGGAGCCGGTAATGGTGATGGCGCCACCCGAAGCGACCACCTTGCCGGGTCCGCTCGCCAGCGGGCCAACCGAGACAATGATGGTGTTGATCTTGCACCGCGCCGCCGAGTAGTACCCCAACGCTTCGGTGATGGTTTCGCAGTTGATCGTGCCGGCCGATGTGCTAGTGACTTCGAAGTCGCCCGTACCGCTGATGAAGTCGTCGTAGAAAATCGTGCCCGTATCGCCGCCGGGCAGCAACGTCACCGTTCCCCATTCGACCTGCGTTACGTCGGTGAGGTATTGATCCGAGGCACTCGCGGTGGCGAAGAACATCCCGCCTTTCGTGGACAAATATGGATCGGTGGAGGGCGTCCCTCCGATGGACTTCCAATCCGTGGTTCCGGACAGAAAGGATCGAACGATTTCGCCGGTCTCTTGCGATGTATCGGTCACGTTGGCGATTCCGGGAGCGTTGCAATTGAATGTTCCGAAGCTGGTGTTGGTAAAGTCCACCGGATCGATGTGGCAATAGGGAACAATGCGAGTGTCGGCGTCGGCCTGCGCTACGAAATCCAAAGAAGCGCTGGTCAGCGAAACGATCCCGTCGCTGGCATTGGTGAGCTGTGTGGTGGCGCTCAAACTGGCCGTCCAATTGCCCGCGTTGCCGATTACGGCGATCGCATTGACGCCGCGCAGATCGTCGATCCGCTGATTCCAGGTGGCCAGGTTATACAAGAACGAACTGCCTGGGATTAACTCAGAGTTTTGAGTGCCCACTGCAAATCCGGTTGCATAATTGGCGGCCACGAACGAACCGAAATTGGGCACGGCGATCAGGACGAGATCCCGGACCAGGGTGGTGGCGGGCGGCGTCAGCGTCTCGCCGGGTTGAAGTCCCGCGAGATAGGAGCGCGCGATCAATCCGCCCAGGCTGTGAGCCACCAGATCGATCTGCGGCACCTGCGTGCCGTTGTCGTGTTGAATGGAGTTTAGAAACGTGCCCAGGTCGTTGCCTAAAGTCTCGACGGTTTGGTCCGGATCTTCGAGGCAGTTATCGAAGAGATAGACGACGGGCACGCCGTCCGACACCAGATACTGAGCGAGATTGCCGAATGTTTCGGACGAACTGGTGGCGGCGGCGCAGGCGTTGGTGAATCCTAATTCCCATCCGTTCAAGAGCACCACGGGAGGACGGGTCGCGTTGGAAGGCACGGGCGTCAGCGAATCGACCGCGACGTCTAAGGCGACGGAGCGTTCCTCACCCGTCAGACTGGTGGCTTGAAGCTCGACTGTGTATTCGCCGGGCTTGGCTCGAAGCGACGCGCCCAGCAGGATCCGATCGCCTGTCCGATTCGGAGACACCACGATTCCGGTTGTCCCGGCGCCGGTGATCCGCACGGCGCGGCTCTTGGCGCTCACCAGGAAATCGAGTGTTTCCGGAGCCGTGACAATCTGTACGGGTTGGCCGGGCTTGATTTCGTAGCGGGTCTGCTGGACCGCCAGGGGCGTGGCGGCGGTGAGCGCGCCGCACATCAGCAACGCCGCGGCGGAGGCGGCGCGGCCGATCGTATTGCACATCCTCACCATTGAACTTAGACGCAACGCATAGCGGAAACGCGCAAGTCACTTGATTGGAGGGTTTCCCGGCGCGCCCGGTTACATTCAAGTTCGTTTGAGTCCGGAGGCGCTAGGGGGTTCTCGTCGTCGCTTCGGCGCCAGAGCCAGCGGGGGAAGCGTGTTAGACGCGGAACGTATCCGCCCGCCACTCGACGATCGCCTTCTTGATATCCGCGCGCTTCATTTTGCTGCTCAGGGTCTTTTCCACCAAAGCGGGAAACTCCTCGTCCGACGCAAACCGCAGCGCGGTCCATTGCGACTCGGTCAACTCGTCCACGCGATCCAGCAGCGCATCGGAAAGCAATTCCTCGGACCGCAGTTCCTCCTCCAGCCGAATCAGACGATCCTGCACTCGCAGCGGATTGATCCGAATCAGAAACATCGCAATCGGCCACATCACGCCGATCAGCAGCAGTATCCAGGAAGTGAGTAAGTCGGGGTGCCGTACGACATTCACGATCGTGAGGATCAACAAAACCAGCCCTCCCGGCATCAGGAAAAAGTGAAACGGCGGATGCCAACGGACGTGGTTGGCGTAAGTCTGCGGGATTTTTTCAGCCATAGTGCCTCCTTGTGCTTGAAAGAGTATTCTACTAATAGGGGGTTTGTGCGATGTAGCCGGCGCGAAACCCTCGCAAAAAGCGCTGTTCCGCGCCTTGAATTCGTCGCAACAACTATGTTACGGTAACGGCTTGGGATAACGGTTTTGGGCGTTGTGCGTCTAGGGTGCGAACGCCTTCTCGGATTCTGAACTTTCCCTTCTAGACATTCATGGAATCGACCTTACAGGCGCTGGGCGGAATACTGCTAAAGGCCATACCGACAATTGTTCTGCTGCTGATCGTCTTCGTTTACCTGCGGTGGATGTTCTTCGGGCCGCTGGAAAAAATCCTGGCCGAGCGCCGGGACGCCAGTTCGGGCGCGATCCGCAGCGCCGAGGCGATCCTGGCGAAGGCCGAGCAAACGGCCGCCGACATCGAAGCGCGGCTTCGCAAGGCTCGCGATGAGATGTATCAGGAGCAGGAAGCGGCGCGGCGGGAGTGGACGACTGCCCAAGCCGGCCAATTGGACCAGGCGCGTCATCAATCGCACGAGCTGGTTCGGCAGGCTCGCGAGCAGTTGGCCTCCGAAACCGAGTCGGCGAAACGCGAACTCGCGGCCACCGCCGACAGCCTCGCCGAACAGATCGCGCGATCGTTCCTCGGAAGGAACGCAGCCTGATGCGTCGCGCGGCGTTCGCCTTGGCGCTGGGGATGGCATTTGCGTCTCCGATGCTGCCGCAGGAAGCGGCAAGACCCGAGGCCGAGCAGCATGACCCTTGGATTTTTTGGAAATGGGTTAATTTCGCCATCCTGGCCGGGGGCCTCGGCTATCTGATCAGCAAACACGCGCCGGCATTTTTCGATAGCCGCTCCAAGGAGATCCTGCAAGGAATCGCGGACGGCGCCAAGGCGCTGAAAGAGGCTCAAGCGCGAGCTGCTGGTATAGAGCAGCGCTTGGCAGGGATTCAAACTGAAATCGACAAGTTGCGCGGCGCCGCGCGCGTCGAGATGGCGGCCGAAGGTGACCGTATCCAGCGCGACACGGAACGCCATCTTCAGAAGTTGCAGGAACAGGCGGCGCAGGAAATCACTTTGATGACGCGCGCCTCCCGGGACGAACTGCGGAAATATTCCGCTGAGCTGGCGCTCCAGCTGGCTGAGCAGCGCATCCGCTCCCGCATCACCAAAGAAAACCAGAACGGCCTGGTGGACGCCTTCTTGGGCGATCTGCGTCGCGAGGCGACGCTGAGCGTGAGAGGGTGAGGAAGGAGAAGTAGATGGCCTCCGCGGTAGCCAACCGATACGCGAGCGCCCTGGTGGACGTCGTCCTCGACCCAGGATCGCCTTTGAAACCCGAGGATGCCGTCGCGCAACTGGGCGCGGTGGCGCAAATGATCGCCGCGTCTCCGGAATTGCGCACGGCGCTGCTAACGCCGGCCATCCAGACCTCGCGTAAACGCGCCGTGGTCGGCAAGCTGCTCGACGAAATCCCGGTGTCGGGTTACATTCGGAATTTTGTATTCGTCGTGATCGACCATCGCCGCATCGCCATGATCGACGAAATTCGAGAGGCGTTCGACCAACGTCTGGACGAGCGGCGAGGTATCGTGAGGGCCGAGGTTACCTCCGCCGCGCCGCTGGACGAGCGCCGGAGTTCGGAAATGGAGTCGGCGCTCTCGCGGCTCACCGGCAAGCGCATGCGCCTGAGCTTCGCCGTGGATGCCGAGTTGCTGGGAGGAGCGGTGGCGCGAATCGGATCTACCGTATATGACGGGTCGGTGCGCGGGCAGCTTCAGCAGCTGCGCCGCACGCTGACTGAACCGTCCGTTGAATAAAAGGGTGGGAATTAAACATGGCTCAAATCCAAGCAGATGAAATCGCGCGCGTGTTGCGCGACGAAATTGAGCACTACGAAAAAACTGTCAACGTCTCGGAAACCGGCTCGGTGATTTCGGTGGGCGATGGAATCGCCCGCGTTTACGGCCTGGAGAACGTGATGTCGGGCGAAATGGTCGAGTTTCCGCATGACGTCACCGGCCTCGCGCTCAACCTCGAAGAAGAACAGGTGGGCGTCGTGCTCCTGGGCGAGTATCTGGAGATCAAGGAAGGCGACGAAGTGCGGCGCACCGGGCGGCTCATGTCGGTTCCGGTGGGCGAAGGAATGATCGGACGCGTGGTGAACGCGCTGGGACATCCCATCGACGGCAAAGGCCCCATCGCCAGTTCCGAATCCCGCCCCATCGAGGCCATCGCGCCGGGCGTCGTGGACCGCCGTTCGGTAAAGGAACCGCTGCAAACCGGCATCAAGGCGATCGACTCCATGATTCCGATCGGCCGCGGCCAGCGCGAGCTGATCATCGGCGACCGGCAGACCGGCAAAACGGCCGTGGCGCTGGACACGATCATCAATCAAAAGGGCGGCGATATGATTTGCATCTACGTCGCCATCGGGCAGAAACGCTCCACCGTAGCGCAGGTGGTCAAGACGCTGGAAGACTTCGGCGCCATGGAGTACACCATTGTCGTGGCCGCCACCGCGTCCGATCCGGCCCCCATGCAATACATCGGGCCCTACGCCGGATGCGCGATGGGCGAGTATTTCCGCGACAGCAAGCGCCACGCGCTATTGATCTACGACGATCTTTCGAAACACGCCGCGGCGTATCGCGAGATTTCGCTGCTGCTGCGCCGTCCGCCCGGTCGTGAAGCGTACCCGGGCGACGTATTTTATCTCCACAGCCGGTTGCTCGAACGCGCGGCCAAGCTGAACGACGCCAAGGGCGGCGGCTCCCTGACGGCCCTTCCGATCATTGAAACCCAGGCCGGCGACATCTCGGCTTACATTCCGACCAACGTCATCTCGATCACCGACGGGCAGATTTTCTTGCTAGCCGATTTATTCAACTCCAACCTGCGTCCCGCCATCGACGTTGGTCTCTCGGTGAGCCGCGTCGGCGGTAGCGCGCAGATCAAAGCCATGCGTCAGGTGGCCGGCTCCCTGCGGCTCGATCTCGCCCAGTATCGGGCGCTGGCGGCTTTCGCGCTGTTTGGTTCCGAACTCGACAAAGCGTCTCAGTACCAGTTGAATCGCGGCAAGCGATTGGTGGAAATTCTGAAGCAACCGCAGTACCAGCCTTTGCCTGTGGAGAAACAGGTCCTGATCATCTATGCGGGCACTAACGGCATGCTGGACGATCTTCCCGTGGAACAGATCCGTCAATTTGAGACGGAGCTGTATCAGTTTCTCGATACCAGCCAAGCCAGCTTACTCCAGGAATTGCGGGAGAAGAAGGCGATGGACGACCAGCTCAAGGCCACCATTAACTCGCTGCTCAAAGAGTTCAAGCAGCGCTTCGTGGACAAGCACAAGGAAGCGGTCGCCGCGGTCTAGTTTTTCATGCCCAGCCTGATCGATTTACGCCGGCGTATCCGCTCGGTGAAGAATACGCAACAGATCACCAAGGCCATGAAGGTGGTTTCGGCCGCGAAACTGCGCCGCGCCCAGGAGCGAGTGTTGGCGGCGCGCCCATACGCGCAAATCATCCGGCGCATGCTCGCGAACGTGGCTCTCGCCGCCCAGGAACAAAGTGACGAGGCAGTGGAACTGCTCGTGGTGCGTCCCGAAAAGCGAATCCAGCTGTTGGTTGTCACGGCTGACCGCGGCTTAGCGGGCGCCTTCAACTCCAACGTCATTCGATCGGCGCAGAGGTTCATAAAGGACCATGCGGACGCGGAAGTGCAGCTCGAGCTGATCGGGCGGAAGGGCCGCGATTTTTTCAAAAAGCGGCATCGTTTAATTACCGGCGAATACACTACCTTGTTTCAGAAGGTGGCGCGGTATCAGGACGCGCTCGAGATCGCTCAAAAAGTGATCGAGCGTTATAAGAAGGCCGAGATTGACGCTGTATATCTGGCGCTGAATAATTTCAAGAGCATGATGGCGTCGCGCCTGGTGGTGACGCGAGTCTTGCCGGTGGAAGTTCCCGAGAAGCAGGAACTAATCGATTATATTTACGAGGAGCCGCCCAATAAACTGCTCGAGGCGCTGCTGCCGCGCTACATCGAGGCGCAGATCTTCCGAGCGCTGCTGGAATCCTCCGCGGCCGAACACGCGGCGCGCATGACCGCCATGGAAGCGGCCAGTTCCAATGCGGCCGACGTGATCGACGCCCTGACGCTGAAGATGAACCGCGTGCGGCAAGCCAGCATTACGCGAGAAATTATCGAGATTGTGAGCGGCTCGTCCGCTTTGGAGTAATCTATGGCAACAACGACTGCAACAGGATTGGTGGAAGGCAAAGTCATTCAGATTTCCGGCCCGGCCGTGGACATTCAGTTCCCCGAGAGCCAGATCCCGGTGATCAACACGGCCATCCACATCACCAGCGAAGGCTTCAACGCGCCCACGCCGATTGACGTGATGGTGGAAGTGGCGCAACACATCGGCGAAGGGCGCGTGCGCACCATCGCGCTGCAGCCCACCGACGGCATGGTGCGCGGCATGAAGGCTGTGAGCTTGGGCCATCCCGTCGAAGTCCCGGTGGGTAAAGAGACGCTGGGCCGAGTGTTGAATGTCATCGGGCAGCCGGTGGACAACATGGGCCCCGTGAACACCGCGACGAAGTGGTCTATCCATCGCCAAGCGCCGGCTTTTGAGGAACAGGCCACCGAGCTGCAAATGTTCGAGACCGGCATCAAGGTGATCGACCTGCTGGAACCCTACTTGCGTGGTGGAAAGATCGGGCTGTTCGGCGGCGCCGGCGTCGGCAAAACCGTCGTCATCATGGAATTGATCAACAACATCGCGCTCAAGCACGGCGGCGTATCGGTGTTCGCCGGCGTCGGCGAGCGCACGCGCGAAGGCAACGATCTGTGGATGGAAATGCAGGAGTCGGGCGTGCTCGATCCGCATGACTACACCAAGTCGAAGGTGGCGCTGATCTACGGACAGATGACGGAACCGCCCGGTGCGCGCCTGCGCGTCGGCCTCAGCGGTCTGACGGTGGCCGAATACTTCCGCGATGAAGAAGGCCAGGATGTGCTGCTGTTCATCGACAATATTTTCCGATTTACACAGGCCGGCTCGGAGGTTTCCGCGCTGCTTGGCCGCATGCCGTCCGCGGTCGGCTATCAGCCCAATCTCGCCACGGAAATGGGCGAGTTACAGGAACGCATCACGTCCACCAAGAAGGGTTCCATCACATCCGTGCAGGCCATTTACGTGCCCGCGGACGACTACACCGACCCCGCGCCGGCCACGACGTTCGCGCATTTGGACGCCACCACGAACCTGACGCGCAGCCTGGTGGAGCAGGGAATTTATCCGGCGGTGGATCCGCTGGCGTCCAGTTCTCGAATTCTAGACGCCCGCATTTTGGGCGAAGAGCATTACGGCGTCGCGCAGCAAGTGAAACAGATTCTGCAACGCTACAAGGATCTGCAGGACATCATCGCCATCCTCGGAATCGACGAACTTTCCGACGAAGACAAGCAGATTGTGGCGCGCGCCCGCCGCATCGAGCGTTTCTTGTCGCAACCGTTCCACGTAGCCGAGCAGTTCACGGGTATCAAGGGTAAGTACGTGCCGTTGGCCGATACCGTGCGGAGTTTTAAGGAAGTGGTGGATGGCAAGCACGACGACCTCCCGGAACAGGCGTTCTATATGCAGGGCGACATCGAAGACGTCAAGAAGAAGGCGGAAGAAATTCGGAAACGCGGCGAGGCGTAATTCGTGGCGGACACGTTCGAAATCGAGATTGCCACTCCGGAGCGGCTGCTCGCGCGCGAGAAGGCCGTTCGCGCGCAGATTCCCGCCAAAGAGGGATACATCGGCGTACTGCCGGATCACGCTTCGCTATTGTCGGAGCTCGGCATCGGAGCCATGACCTATACCACTCCGGGCGATCACTTCTTCAGCTTGGCGATTCGCGGCGGATTTCTGGAGATCCACAACAATGTGGTCCGCGTGTTGAGCGACATCGCCGAAAAGGGGCACGAGATCGATGTCAGCCAGGCCGAAAAGGATTTGAAGCGCGCGCAGGACGAAATGATAAATCCCGCTTTGGGCGTGGACATCGGCGGGGCTTTGATCGCGGTTCGTCACGCGCAAGCCCGCATCGACGCAGCGCGCAAGGCGGTCACCAAAGAGGAATAATAACGCCCGCAGGCGTGCCGCCGCGCGCAGTCCGCTAAAATCGAAGTAGGCGAGTGAAGTAGGCAATGTTCCGCGCGATCTTTTACCTCATCCTCACGGTCGTTTTCATTTCCGTCTTTCGGTCCATTATGAGGATTGTGTTCAGGGGAGTCGGGGAAATGATGAATCCCAACGCGGCCGCGCGGAGTTCCCAGCCTGGCTCGGCGCAGATTCCGTTGACTGGAGAACTCAAGAAGGATCCATCCTGCGGAACGTACATTTCCGCGGCGACGTCCATTAAAGAAACAGTCGGGGGGCAGACCTTCCATTTCTGTTCCAAGCAATGTCGCGATAAATACGTGTCGTCGCTGGCTCGCTAGATTAGCGGCGGGCTCGGCCGCGGTGCTTCCGGTAATAGCCGCGCAGCCTGTCTTCTATCGCGACGTCCTGCCGATCCTCCAGAATCGCTGCCAGGAGTGCCATCGCGCGGGGGAAATCGCGCCTATGGCGTTCGTCAGCTATGCGGAAACGCGCCCTTGGGCGAAGGCGATCCGCGAGGCGGTGATTGCGAGAAAAATGCCGCCGTGGTTCGCCGATCCCAAGCACGGCCGCTTTGCCAATGACCGCTCGCTGTCCAGCGGCGAGATCGACACCTTGTCGAGTTGGGCGGACTCGGGCGCGATCGAAGGTAACCCCAAGGACGCTCCGCCGCCGCGCGATTGGCCGCGAGGATGGAACATCGGGAAACCCGATCTGATTTTCGAAATGCCCGCGAAGTTTTCGATTCCAGCGGGCGGAGCGATCGAATATCAATATTTGATCCTGCCCACGCACTTCGCCGAGGACAAATGGATCGAGCGAGTGGAAGTGCGCCCAAGTAATCGCGCCACGGTTCATCACGCCGTGGCCTATCTTCGCGAACCCGGCTCCCAATGGCTCTCCGATCAGCCTCGCGGCGTCACTTTCGCCCTGGCCTCCACCGCCGATCATCGACCCAATCCGAAGAGTTTCACCACCAGCGACATTCTGATGGTCTACACGCCCGGGAACTCGTTCGAAGCCTGGCCCCCGGGCGCTGCGAAGAAGATCAAGGCCGGTTCGGACATCGTTTTGCAGACGCACTACACCGCGAATGGCTCGGCTACGTCGGACCAAACCAGCATCGGCGTGATTTTTTCAAAGACGCCGCCCAAGCAAGCGGTCCTCACGTTGCAAATGGAAAACGACCGGTTCGTAATCCCCCCCGGCGATCCCGATTATCGCGTGTCCGTGTCGGGCACAGTGCCGAACGATGCGCTGCTGATCGGCATGCTTCCGCACATGCACTTGCGCGGCAAGTCGTTCGAATATCAAATCGTGGGTCCCAACGGCGCCGTCGAGACCTTGCTCAAGGTAAACAAATACGACTTCAACTGGCAGATCGACTACCGTCTGGCTGAGCCGCGCCCGCTTCGGGCGGGAACTCGATTGCGCTGGGAGGCTGCTTTCGACAACTCACGGAACAACCCTCGCAATCCGGACCCGACCGCCGAGGTGCGCTTCGGTGAACAGAGCTGGGATGAGATGATGATCGGGTTCTTCGATGTGCTGGTGGACGCGGGCGTCGACAAAGTTACGTTTTTCCAGCGTAAGCGGTAAACCGTGGTAACACGCAAGGCGCGCTGGGAGTCTAACAAATTGAGGCCGCACCCTTGCAATAGGAACTGTGGCCGTGGAGGAGAGCGCCCGCTGCAAAAGGCGGGCGCATCTTTTCCGGGTTGATACAGCGCTCGGCGGGGACAAGGGCTGCCGCCCCTTTCCCCGCACCCCTTTCTCCGCTAGCGGCATCGTTCCTTCGCTGCGCTTCGGATCAAGCCAGACCGCTAATACCCAGGAGTTTGTGCTAGAAATAGGCAGAGTGAAGTTCGTTCAACTTCGAACGGCCGTGCGGTTTGCCGCGGTTCTGTTTCTCGCGAGCAGGCCGATCTCTGCGTGCTCATGCAGTTTCCTAGATGTCCCGAGTGCAGTCAGACAAGCTGATCTTATATTCCGAGGCAAGCTTGTCAAAGTTGAGTATCTTGACCCGCTCCAAAGCGTTCCACACGAAATTTTCAAGGACCGAATGGTGAGCGTGCCACGTCGATTTCTGGCCACGCTCGAAGTTAACGGCGTTTGGAAAGGAAAAGTTGGCCGCACGATTGTCCTTCACACAAGGGAAGGCTCATCAGACTGTGTAGGGTTCTGGACGGACATAGGAAAAGAAGTGCTGGTGTTTGCGAATCAAGGCGTCGTTACACCGAAAGAGCCAGAGGTCTGGAGAATCCCCGAATGGACCGATAAGGTGCCAGTGGGGCAAACGATAACCTCTCCAGGAGTCTGCACCTTAAACGATGAAATCAAAGATGCCACGGGCACCCTCAAGAAACTTGGCGCCCCAAAGCCGCCCGCATCGGACCGATAGTCAAGCGCTGACTGGGATCGAAATCTTCTTTAAGAGCCTACTGCAGCGCGTTCAGCTTGTTCGCGATCCGTTTGCGGACGCCGCGCTCGGGCTTAAGATCGAGCGCCGATTGATAGGCGGCTTTGGCCTCGGCTACGTGCTTGAGCCCAGCCTCGAGATCTCCGATCTGCTCGAAGACATTGGGATTCTGGGAATCCGTCTTCGAGACCTGCCGCAACTCGTTCAGCGCACCCTCCGCATCGCCCGACTTGGCTAGCAATCCCGCCAGCGCCAGGCGCGCCGCGGAGTATTCCGGCTTAGCGGCCAGCACTTTGCGATATTCCTCGATGGCGGCTGCGTTGTCGCCGCGATCCGAGAGCAAACCCGCCAAGCTGAGACGCGACGGAAGATAGTCGGGCGTTTCCTTGAGATTTTCGCGCCAAAGATTGATCGCCTCCTGCTGGCGAGGCGGCTCACCGGCCAGCAACAGCGCCAGATTGTGGCGCGCGGGCAGAAGATTTGAATTCTTCTGGAGCGCTTGCCGGTACAGTTGCTCGGCGTCGGAGCGCTTACCTTCGGAGGCCTTGAGAGTTCCCAGCGCGTTGTACGGCTCGGCGGAATCCGGCGCCAACATAGACGCCTTTCGATAGGACACTTCGGCATCCTTCCGCCGATTTAAGCGCTGATAAACCAGACCGAGATTGTACGGCAGGTAGCTGTACTGCGGCGTGAGACGTATGGCTTCCTGATAAGCCCGGATGGCCGACTTGTAGTCGCCGGTCTCGACAAAGGCGAGCGCTTCGTTGTGGAGCGGGTAGGACCAATGCTGCGCGCGGCGAACCGCATCGCGAAAGGCGGGAATGGCTTTCTCGTATTGGGCTTGCTCCAGATAGGCGATTCCGAGCGCGTTGAATCCATACGCGCCGTCCGGATCGATGCGCACGGATTGCTCGAGCAACCGCGCCGCTTCCGGGAATTTCTTGTCGTACAACAGCGCGCGGCCTTCGAAGAAATCCTGCCGGCCTTCCAGATACAGCGACTCCTGCGTTAACTTTCTCGCCGCCTGCATGTAGCGCGCACCGCCGTCGAATTCCTGGCGCGTCTGCGGCGTCTCCTCCCCCGTTAAATAACGCAACAGCACTTCCTGCGCTTTGTTTTCGAGCGCGATCTGAAGCTGGTTCTTGCGCTCCTGGTATTGCTCGGCATCCAGCTCGTTTCTTAATTTTTGTAACGCGTCGAAGGCGTTATCCGATTGATCCGGCAGAATGCGTCCGGCGCCGATCGCACCGGTGAAACGATTGACATCATCCGACGTTTGACCGTCAAACGGCGTGTCCGATGGCGAAGCGGAAGCAAGGTACTTCGGTTCTCCATTGCGGGGATCGAGAAGCACGCGCCAGCGCGCCAGGGTGATGCCCGGTTTGTTCTTATCCGCTAATTTGATGTCGGCGTTGCCGGGACTGATATCCGTGGGATGTTGTTTCCCGCCGGTGACCTTGGGGACATTGCTGGCGACATAGAGAATCAATTCATTGCCGTCCACAATGCCGTCGCCGTTATCGTCGGCCGCCCCGTCCATACCCTTCAGCACGAAATAGCTGAACGCGCCATGCCCGCCGCCGTAGTCGGGGCCTTCGAAGGAAAGTTCCTTGCGCCGTCCAGCCATCATCGCGAGCAGATCGCCTTCCACATTCTTGAAGTTCTCCACTTGCGAGTTGACACTATCGCTCTTGATGGTTCCGATGGTGCCGGCCTTGCACACATCGACAAAGAGCATCACCCTTCCCACCTTGGCCACCTGCTCCTCAAACAGCGACTGCAGCTCGGCCATCGGAAGCGCTGTGCTCTGTAGGTCCTGCGGGTCGGAGTCGTAGCTAAGAATGAAAGCGTTCTTGCCGTCCACCGTGCCGTGGCTCGCGATCAAGATCACCACCGTATCGTTTTTAGTGGCGCGGCGCTTCAGGAAGTCCTGGAACCCGTTGCGCACCGCGGCTGTAGTGGCTTTCTCATCCGTTAATAGCAGAATGTTATCGGGTGGGATGGAGCCGCCGCGCGGGCTCTCGAGCAATTGCGCCATCACGCTGGCGTCGGCGCTGGCGAATTGCAGCGACAGCTCCGGCTTCGCATATTTGGAAATACCCACCAGCAGCGCGTAAGTTTTTCCCGCGGCCGCCGAGGCGGCTGAGGTTGCGGCAGCTTGGGTCGCCACGGTCTGCTGCAATTCGAAAATCTTGCTCTTTACCCACACCGCGTCGGGCCACTGCTGGCGGATCTTATCGTACATTTCGAGCGCGTTGGGGATCAGTTTGCGATTCTCAAACAACGTCGCTTCCGCCACCAGAGCGCCTTGATCTTTGGGGTCGGCCGCGAGCGCGGCTTCGAAAGGCGCCAGTTCGGTCTGGACATCGGCGGGCAGCTTGTCGTGCGGCGTCGGCGGAACGTCCGGTTTATCCAGGCCGCGAGTCATGCTCACGCCGTAATGCTGCTGGCTGGCCACCGCCACCCGCAAGGCTTGCGGCAACAGACACGATCGCGCCGGCTGCTCGGAGATCTTGCCGGATTTCACCTTGGGCTGCTTGGGATCGAATCGGACTTCGCCCGACGGGCCCAGCGTTTCGATCGCTTTGGCTGGACAAAAAAGGAACGAAGCCGAACCGGTGTCGGTCCGCAGACCGTCGCCGGAAAACAGCAAATCTCCCGAACGGGCATCCAGCGGAGTTTCCGTGTCCGCGCGCAGCAGCTTGCCGCCCGGCGCGGATAATATCAATCCAACGGGTTCTTCTTTGGCGGTATCCGCGAAGGCGGCCATCCAAACCAGCGAACTCGCGGCGGCCCAGATGACGGTTCGATTAAGCATTCACAACGGCCTCTGCCACCAGCGACGCGACAGTGTACAAGTCGATCGGCAGCGCTTTTCCGCGAACGGGAACTTCACCCAGCCGCACGGTTTCCACGCCGTTTCCGAGCCGGCTTTCCGTCGCACCGGTCATGAGCAGTTTCGTGTGGTGCTCCTTATTCAGACTTTCGAGCCGCGACGCCAGGTTCACGGTGTCGCCCAAGACCGTATATTCCATCTTATCAGCCGATCCCACGTTTCCCACTACCGCCGGGCCGGTATGAATCCCCGAGCCGGTTTTAAAGCGGCTGGGAGCCGTCACCATTCGCGTGGCGCAATTGACGGCGCGGATGGCGTGATCGCCCGGCTCGGCACCCTCGTCTTCATCGCAGAAAATCGCGAGTATCCCGTCGCCGATGAACTTGTTCACTTGGCCGTGATACTGCACGATGATGCCGACCATCAGGGCCATGTACTCGTTGAGCAGCTTAACCACCTCTTCGGGCCCGTCCCGGTCGCAAACTTCCTCGGAGAAAGCCGTAAAGCCGCGAATGTCGGTAAACAGGATGGTGACTTCCATCCTTTTTCCCGACAGAGCGATCGCCTCGGTCTCTTCGAGCGACGCGGCAAGATCCTTGCCCACGAACACAGAAACGGCGCGGTGATAGAGGGTGCGGCCTTTCTGCTCCGTGGAGAAGCGATACACAACAGACGCGACCAGACACAGCGAAGTTGCGAGCAATACTTCCGTGGTCGAAAGAATTAAACCGCCCTCGAACAACAGGTGAGTGCCCACCAGAATGACGGCGACTTCGACCAACACGAATGCTACCGCCCGCGCCGCGACCAACTGCGTTGCGATCAACACCGTGACGCTGGTCGCCAGTAGCATCGCTAGCCACAGCACCCAAGGCGGCACGGGCGCCAGAAATTTGTGCTCCAGCAACGTCCGGATCACGTTGGCATGAACCTCGACGCCAGGCGTGCTCCACTTGTCGCCGCTGAACTGCGTGAAGAACGGCGTGGCCCGGCGATCCTCTCGCGAATCGGTTCCCACCAGCACGATTTTCCCGCCCACCCACTTGCGCAGCTGGTCCATCTTGCCCGCCTTCGCGGCAGCTTCGAAGTCGGCCAGCGAGACGCTCGGAAAGGTGTCGGGCGGCCCCGCGAAATTGATATACATGGCGCGGTCCGGCGTAAGCGGAACGGTATAGCCGTCGAAAATCAGCTTGCCGTGCTGGAATTCGGCGTCTTTTCCGACGGCTTTCTCGGCGACACGCAGCGCCAGAGAACGATGCGGCGGAGGATCGTTGGGATTCGCGGAGGGCGCTTCGATGAGTTCTTGCTTGCGGACGAAATCGTCGGCGTCCGCGGTCAGGTTTGCAAAGCCGTCCAACCCGAGAGCGGCGGACATCATGTTGATGGGAATTCTTTGCGCGTCCGGATTCGTGTTCAGTTCCGTGGCATAGCCGCACACCACCGGTATCGGAGAGGTGCTCACCGCCTCGCCCAACTGCCGGTCAAAATCGGGTTCCCACTTATCCACCGGGATGCCGAACGCCAGATCCAGGCCGATCACCTTGGCTCCGGCTGCGCCCGCCGCTCGGATCGCGTTCGCATAATGCTGGTGCCAGAACATCCGCAGTTCATCCTTGAAGGTGTCGTCGGTTTTCTGATCGGCCAGCAAAAGGACGATGTTCGAAATCACAGGACGCCGCCCCAAAATGTCGCGCGCGACAAAATGGGCGTCATAGCCCTTCAAGTTGAGAATTTGAAAAAAACGAAGCGTGCTCAGCGACCACGCCCCCACCGCGCTGCCGATCGCGATGACGGCGCACACCGCCCAATGCCTCCACTTCCTCTTCATGCTAACCTGCATCTTACTACGTCTGTCCTGCCCGACCGCTCTTAAGTTGTGACCAAAGTTTCTACATTCCGGATTCTCGCCGCGGGGCTCCTCGGCGCTATCGCCGCGCTTGCCCAAACCACGCAAGGTCTCATCTCCGGACAATTGATCGACAACGTGACAGGCCGCCCCATTGCCGCCGCGAGCGTTCTCTACGAGAGCGCGGTCAGCAATCTGGCCGGCGCATCCATGAGCGATTCCTCGGGCTATTATTATTTGCCTTTGCTTTCGCCCGGCTTCTATCGGGTACGGGTCACGGCGCCCGCCTATCAATCGCAGGAGGTGCAGGAACTGGAACTAACCGTGGCCGCGCGAGTGGAGCTTAACTTCCGCCTGCGACCGCTCAACGATGTTTGGGAGTCCGGCGAGTATAAGAGCGTCTTCCTGCCGGGCACGAAAACAATCGTAACTTTTTACGGCCCGGACGTAGACCCCAGCAAATCTGGATCCTTCGAGGCGACCAAAGGCCGCCGGGAGTCGCTCGAATCCACCGTTTCGGAAGTGATCGATTCCGACGAGATCAACAATCTTCCGCTCTCCGGCCGAGATGTCTACGCGATGCTGGTGACGCTGCCCGGCGTGACGTCGGACGCCGCCACCGGCCGCGGCCTTGGACTTTCGATCAACGGGCAGCGGCCGTCGTCGTCTAATTTCCTGTTGGACGGCCTGGAGAACAACAATTATTTGATCACCGGACCGCTGACCGCGCTGGCGCCGGAAGCCATCCAGGAATATCGCGTGTCCATAAACAATTTCTCGGCCGAGTTCGGACGAACGTCGGGCTTCATCGCCAATGCGATCACGCGAACGGGCAGCGATCAATTCCACGGGGACGCGTACTTCTATCTGCAAAACGATGCGTTGAACGCGGACTCCTTCCAGAGGAACCTCGCCAGCCAGGCGCGCACGCCGGACCACCAGTCCGAGCCCGGATTCGTGCTGGGAGGGCCGATTCTGCGTAATCGGCTGTACTTCTCGAGCGCCTACGATTACTTCCGAAGCGGCAGCCAGGCCGATCCTTACACCTACCTTTTCCCGACCCCGTCCTTTCTCACCGAGTTCACGGCTCCCAATTCGCTCGCGCGGCAGTTGCTGACGGAGTTTCCCACTCCCGCGCCAGCCAGCAGCCCTGGATTAACGGCGCAGATGACACTCGCCGCGCCGGTGGCGATTCAGCGCACTCAAGCGATCCAGCGCTTCGACTACACTACGCCCGACGGCAAGGATCACGCCACGGCCCGGCTTCTGGTCAATCAGCTCGACGAGCCCGACTTCATCTGGAGCCCGTATAAGGACTTCATTTCGTCCCTGCACGAATACACCTGGGCGCTCGGGGCCAGCGAAACCCATTCGTTCCGGACCACCTTGACGAACGAGGCCAGGTTCAGTGTCAGCGACGACAATCTGCACTGGAACCGGCCGCACCCCGAGATCCCCACGCTCGCCACGAGCGATGTGTATTTCGTCAATGGGCAAGCCCAGACCGGAGTCACGCTGCCGGGAAGTCCCGCGTTCTACGATTACAAAAACGACAACAAAAGCTGGGAATTGCTCGACAATTTGATCTGGACGCACGGCCAGCACCTGGTAACTACCGGCGCGGGCGTCCTGTTGCGATCTTCGAACGGCTATTTAACGGCGGGGCAGGGCGGGGAGTATCTGTTCAACAATATCATTACGTTCGCTCTAGGCGATCCTTCTTACTTCCGAGCCGCGATTGACCGGGCCGATTTGCCCGGCGTTGTTCAGGAACCGGATTATAATCGAAGCTATCGTTATAATCAGTACTATTTATTCGCGCAGGACACTTACAAGCTAACGTCGCGGCTTACTGTCAATTACGGCGCGCGGTACGAATATTACGGAGGTCCCGAGAATGTGGGTCCCGCCAAGGACGATCTCATCCAGCTCGGCGCGGGTTCCACCTTGGCGCAGCAGCTCGTGGGCGCGACCATTTCATTGCCTTCCAGCACGGGGAATGAGCAGCTCTTTGCCGCCGACACGGGCGATTTCGCGGTCCGCGCCGGCGCTTCCTACGACATCTTTGGAACCGGCCGCACGCTCTTGAGAGGCGGTTTCGGTACGTTCTACGATCGCCCCTTCGATAACCTATGGGAGAATGAACGTGACAATAATTTAATACTTCCGTTACTTAGTTTGCCGCCGGGTCAGACTAACTATCTGGCGCCGGTTACGAAGGAGCTTGCTTCCTTCCAAGGCCAGACCTTCGCGAGCGACTTCCCCGATCTTACTCTGGTCGACCCCAAGCTCCGCAACGGATATGTTAAGAGTTACTTCGCCGGCGTGCAGCACCGCTTTACCGATAACTTCACTCTGGATGTTAATGGCCTGGGTAGTTACGGCCGGAGACTAGTAACCACCGATATTATCAATCGCGATTTTTCGACTCCCACGGGCCGGTACAATCCGGATTTGCCCGACATCGCCTACCGGGCCAACCAAGGATTTTCGGACTACAACGCTTTGACCGCCGTGGTGAAGTACCGCTTCACGGGCGGCTTGGTGCAAGGATCTTACACCTGGAGTCACAGCATCGACAACCAAAGCGATCCGTTGATCGGGGACTTTTTCAACCTCGACTTTACGAGCATTGCGGGCGCCGGCGCCTCCACCGGACGCTCGGCGTTCTCAGAACAATTCAGCCCGCAAGTCGATCGGGGCAATTCCGATTACGATCAACGCCACAATTTTGTGGTGTTTTCCTACTGGACGCTGCCGGCGCCCTTCGCGCGTTCGAAATGGGGCCTGCCGTTGCGTGGCTGGATGGTCTCCGAGATCGCGGCTTTTCGATCGGGATTTCCCTACACGGTGACCGGGACATCCACCGTTGTGCCGGGCGGCGGCCAGATTCTTAACAATCGAGTGAACATACTCAACCCGAACGAAACTTTGCTTCCGAATCCCGTCCCGGTTGCGGGAGGCCAGCTGATCCTGAACGCCGCGGACTTCACCGAGGCCGCGCCCAGCACGCTGGGCAACGAAGGACGCAACGCGTTCATTGGCCCGGGATTTTACAACATTGATGTGTCCGTGGCGCGGTATTTCCCGCTGCGCTGGCTGGGCGAGGCCGGACGTCTGCGGTTTCGCGCCGAGTTTTTCAACGTGCTCAACCACGCCAATCTCGGCAACCCGGATTCGCTGTTTACGAACCCGCTGACATCGACGTTCGGCATCGCGACCTACGGGCGGCAGGGCGTGCAGTCGGGCTTTCCCGCCGTTACTCCGTTGAACGAGTCGCCGCGGCAGATCCAGATGAGCGTCAAGGTCGAGTTTTAGCGTCCCCTGACCCGCTTAGCCGGGCCGGGTCGCGGGACCCGTCCATGAGCGATATCATTGTAGAGCAGAACCAAGCAGTTCAGGAGATACGCATGCATCAGAGCAGCATTCAGCGGCCTGCCATTTCTTTCCTCGCAGGCGTCGCGGCGGCAGTCGCACTCATATGGATTACACCCGCGTCGGGTCAGACCCGCGCCAAGAGCGACGAATGGCCCAGCTACAACGCCGATCTGGCCGGCAGTCGGTATCGGCCGCTCGATCAAATCAATGCGTCCAACTTCGGCAAACTCGAAGTCGCGTGGCGATTCAAGACCGACAGCATCGGCAATCGTCCGGAATACAAGCTGGAAGGCACGCCGCTGATGGTGAACGGCGTCGTCTACGCTACCGCCGGATCGAGACGCGCGGCCGTGGCCCTCGACGCCGGCACCGGCGAGCTGCTCTGGGTGCATGGCGAGCATGAAGGCGAGCGTGGCGCCTCCGCTCCCCGGCAACTGTCCGGACGCGGCCTTGCCTATTGGACCGACGGCAAGGAAGAGCGGATTTTCTACATCACTCCCGGCTTCCGTCTCATCGGTCTGGATGCGAAAACCGGCGCGCTGATCCCCTCCTTCGGCAAAGGCGGCGTGGTGGATCTGAAACTCGACGACGATCAAACCATCTCGGCCTGGAACGACAAGGGCGAATGGGTGCCGGATCTGGTTCACGGTGAAATCGGCATCCAGTCGGCGCCCGTGGTGGCTAAGGACACCATTCTCGTCGGCGCGGCCTTCCGTGAAGGCATGACGCCCAAGAGCATGCGGAACAACAAGGGCTTCGCTCGCGGCTTCGATGCCCGAACCGGCAAGCGCCTCTGGATTTTCCACACCATTCCGATGAAGGGCGAGTACGGCTACGACACCTGGGAGAACGGCTCGGCCGACTACACAGGAAATACGGGCGTCTGGAGCCAGATCACCGTCGACGAGCAGCTCGGCTTGGTGTACCTGCCTGTCGAATCCCCAACCGGCGATTACTACGGCGGGCACCGGCCCGGCAACAATCTGTTCGGCGAAAGCCTGGTCGCGGTGGATTTGAAAACCGGGCAGCGCAAGTGGCATTACCAACTGGTGCACCATCCGCTGTGGGACATGGACATCTCGTCGGCCCCGTTGCTGGCGGACATCAATGTCGACGGCAAACCCGTGAAAGCGGTCGCGGTGCCCACCAAACAAGGCTTCCTGTACGTTTTCGATCGCGTAACCGGAAAGCCAGTCTGGCCGATCGAAGAGCGCCCAGTGGAAAAAGGCAATGTCCCCGGCGAATGGTACTCGCCCACGCAGCCCTTTCCCACCAAGCCGCCCGCGTACTCCCGCAACGGCGTTACGCCCGACGTCTTGATCGATTTCACGCCCGAGCTGCACGACCAAGCCCTGACCAACGTCTCGAAATTCAAAATCGGGCCGGTTTTCACGCCGCCGGCGGAGAGCAACGTCAACGGCCCTTACTCGACGCTCACGCTCGGCACCGCGGCGGGCGGGACGAATTGGCCCGGCGGATCGTACGATCCCGAGACGCACAACGTTTATGTATTCGCGTGCAACGCCTGCCTGGTACCCATCGGAGTGGTTCCCGCTCCGAAAGAGGTTTCCGACATGAAGTACGTCATGGGGATGGCGGGGCAGAAAGTGCAGATCGCGAGAGGCCCTGGAGAAAACGCCGGCGCCGATTCGCCCCGAGCTTCGCGCGCTCCTGCTGCGCCGGCCGCACCCCCGCCCGCCGCCGAAAGAGGTCCCAACATTTACGCGCTTCTCGGCGTCAAGGGCTTGCCGCTGATCAAGCCGCCCTATGGCACCATCTCGGCCATCAATCTCGACAAGGGTGAGATCCTCTGGCAGGCTGCGCACGGGGATACTCCGGATTCCATTCGCAACAACCCGGCGCTCAAGGGCCTCAACATCCCGAAAACAGGCCAGTCGGATTACAACGTGGGAACGCTGGTCACCAAAACGCTGGTCATCGCCGGTGACGGCCAAATTACCACCACTCCGGAGCATCCGCGCGGCGCGATGCTGCGCGCTTACGATAAATCCACGGGCCAGCAGGTCGGCGCGGTTTGGATGCCGGCCCCGCAGACGGGATCGCCGATGACTTATATGCTGAACGGCAAGCAGTACATCATCGTTGCCGTCAGCGGCGGCGCCTATTCGGGCGAATACATCGCTTTCTCGCTGCCTGGCGCCGAGTAGCGCCCCGTCATTCATATATAATATGGATCTTTGATATAGTCATAGATCCCGAAGTGAGGTGACATGAAGGTCAAGACCACGATCGTCGCGCTAGTCGCGTGCACGATCATCGGAGTTCACTACTCAACCCTGCGCGCTCAATCGTCGCGCTCAGTATGGGACGGCGTTTATACCGAGGAACAAGCCAAGCAAGGGCAGGGGCTCTATAACGAAAAATGCTCTTCCTGCCACGGTGATACGCTAATGGGCGGCGAATCGGCGCCAGCGTTGGCCGGTGGAGAGTTCCTCTCCAATTGGAACGGCCTCACGCTCGGCGACCTGTTCGAAAGAATTCGTACTACGATGCCGCAGAATAGGCCCGGAAGCGTCGCCCGTCCGGCGAACGCCCAGATTCTGGCTTATATGCTGAGCGCCAACCAGTTTCCAGCCGGTAAGACAGAGCTGTCGCAGCAGACTGAAGTTTTGAAAGAGATTAAGATAGACGCGCAGAAACCGAATCCTAAATAAACCACTCGCCCGGTCTTCGGAGGGTGCATCCCTCTCCCACGTGGGAAGAAGGCCGGCCACGACAGAATTGAGGAGAGAGCCATGCCAAGGAATGCGAACGGACGAAACGTTCTCCTGACGACCGCGTTGTCAGTTGTCCTCGGAGCGCTGTGGATCGCGATCAATGCTTCGGGCCAGGGTCCCGGACTGCCCTCGACCCAGAAGGGCGATTGGCCGTATTATACGGCGGATCTCAAGGGCACCAAGTACTCGCCGCTCGATCAGATCAACGCCTCCAACTTCAACAAGCTCGAAGTCGCGTGGCGCTTCAAGACCGACAATATGGGCCCGCGGCCGGAATACAAGCTGGAAGGGACGCCGGTGGCCATTAACGGCAACCTCTACGTCACCGCCGGCACCCGACGGTCGGTCATCTCGCTGGATGGCAAGACGGGCGAATTGAACTGGTCCTACGCCTTGCGGGAAGGCAATCGCGCCGCCATCGCTGCGCGCCAATTGTCCGGCCGAGGCGTGTCCTTTTGGACCGACGGCAAGGGCGACGATCGCGTCGTGTACGTCACCACCGGATATCGCCTGGTGGAAATCAACGCGCACACCGGCGCGGTGATCACCTCCTTCGGCAAGGACGGCATTGTGGACCTGAAGGTGGGCATGATCACCGGCAGCGGTCAGCAGATCGATCTCGAAACCGGCGAGGCCGGCCTGCATTCCACGCCGCTCATCGTCAAAGACGTAGCCATTATCGGATCCTCTTTCAAAGAAGGCATGACGCCGGTCACGCATAACAACACCAAGGGCCTGGTGCGCGCCTACGACGTCCGGACCGGAAAACTTCTGTGGACCTTCAACACCATCCCGAAGCCCGGCGAGTTCGGCAACGAAACTTGGGAGAACGGCTCCTGGGCCACCAACGGCAATACCGGCGTCTGGACCCAGATGACCGTGGACGAAGATCTGGGCTTGGTCTACCTGCCCGTGGAAGATCCCACGTCCGATTACTACGGCGGCCACCGCCCCGGCAACAACCTGTTCGGCGACAGCTTGGTTTGCGTCGATCTGAAAACCGGCATCCGCAAGTGGCACTACCAAGTGGTGCATCATCCCATCTGGGACTTCGATCTGTCTTCGGCGCCGATCCTGGCCGACATCAATGTTAACGGCAAAGCCATCAAAGCCGTCGCGCTTCCCAGCAAGGAAGCGTTTCTCTACGTGTTCGATCGCGTAACTGGCGAGCCGGTTTGGCCGATGGAAGAGCGGCCCGTGCAGCAATCCGACGTTCCCGGCGAAAAGACGTCGCCCACGCAGCCGTTCCCCACCAAGCCTCCCGCTTATGCTCGCAACTACCTCAAGGTGCCCGACGACCTGATCGACTTCACGCCCGAGATGCGCGCGCAAGCCAAGGACGTCCTGGCCCGATACCGCGTCGCCGGAATGTTTAACCCTCCCCTCGTCGGCGATGGGAACGGATTGCTCGGCGCGATCAACGTCGGTAATGCCGGCGGCGGCACTAACTGGCCCGGCGCCGGCTACGATCCCGAAACCCATATCGTGTACGCGCAGGCTTCCAATTCCTCCGCCGCGGGACTCTCGGTCCGCAAGCCACCGGGAGGCTTCTCGGATCTGAATTATTTCGCCGGACGCAACGATCAACCTTTCCGCGAAGCTTTAGGCCCTGGGTTTGGAACTGCTGCCGATTCGCCGTTGGCCAAGACGATCGGCAAGCCGCAACCACCCCCGCCAGCCAACGCTCCGGCTTATGGCCTGAACGTCCAGGGTCTGCCGATCATGAAGCCGCCCTATGGAGTTATTTCGGCCATCAATCTGGATCGCGGCGATTTGCAATGGCAAGTCCCGTTCGGCGAAACGCCGGACAACATCGTCAACAATCCCGCGCTGAAGGGGATCAACATCGGAAATACCGGCCAAAATGGGAGCGTCGGCTTGCTGGTGACCAAGACGCTGGTGATTCTCGGCGACAGCCAGGTAACTTCGATCACTCACCCGCGCGGCGCGATGCTGCGAGCTTATGACAAAGCCACGGGCAAGGAAGTGGGCGCGGTTTGGATGCCGGCGGCCCAGAGCGGATCGCCGATGACCTACAGCGCGGGCGGCAAGCAATACATTGTCATCGCGGTCAGCGGCGGCGCTTATTCGGGCGAATATATCGCGTTCAGTTTGCCGGCGACGGATTAACCGGTCGCGCCGGTGCTCGGCGCTGCTGTAAGGAAGTTCAGGAGAGAATGAGGATCATGCAAAAGAAAACCAAAGGTAGCACTCTGTTCGTGGCGGCTTTGGCCTTCGCCACCACGCTGGTGTGGATTACCGTCAGCGCCTCCGGCCAGGGCAACGGCTACGTGCCTTCCACCAAGAAAGGCGACTGGCCCTATTACACCGCCGACGAGAAGGGTTCCAAGTACTCGCCGCTCGATCAGATTAACGCCTCCAACTTCAACAAGCTCGAAGTGGCGTGGCGATTCAAGACCGACAACCTCGGCACTCGGCCGGAATTCAAGTTGGAAGGGACTCCGCTCGCGATCAACGGCACGCTGTATGTCACCGCTGGCACGCGCCGGTCCGTGATCTCGCTCGACGGAAAAACCGGCGAGCTGAATTGGGCGCGCAGCATGCGCGAAGGAACTCGCGCGGCCATCGCTCCCCGGCAACTATCGGGGCGCGGCCTGGCATACTGGACCGACGGCCGCGGGGACGACCGCGTGATTTACGTCACCACCGGCTATCGTCTGGTCGAATTGAATGCTCACACCGGCCAGGAGATCAACACGTTCGGCAAGGAAGGCATCGTCGACCTGAAGACGGGCATGGTGACCGGCACCGGCCAGCAGATCGACTTGGAGACGGGCGAGGCCGGCCTGCATTCCACACCGCTCGTCGTAAAGGACGTTGTGATCGTCGGATCATCCTTCAAAGAGGGCATGACCGTCGTCACGCATAACAACACCAAGGGCTTGGTGCGCGCCTACGATGTTCACACCGGCAAGCTTCTCTGGACGTTCAACACCATTCCAGGACCCGGCGAATTCGGCAACGAAACCTGGGAGAACGGTTCCTGGGCCACCAACGGCAACACCGGCGTGTGGACTCAAATGACCGTCGATGAAGAACTCGGGTTGGTTTATCTTCCTGTGGAATCTCCGACGTCCGACTACTACGGCGGAGAGCGGCCGGGCGACAATCTGTTCGGCGAAAGCCTGGTTTGCGTCGATCTGAAGACCGGCAAGCGCAAGTGGCATTTCCAGGTTGTGCATCATCCCATTTGGGATTACGACCTGTCGTCGGCGCCCATTCTCGCCGACATCAACGTGAACGGAAAAGCCATCAAAGCCGTCGCGTTGCCCAGTAAAGAGGCTTTCCTCTACGTATTCGATCGGGTGACCGGCAAGCCTGTCTGGCCCATCGAAGAGCGGCCCGTGGCGCAGTCCGATGTGCCGGGCGAGAAGACCGCCAAGACGCAGCCGTTCCCCACCAAGCCTCCTGCCTACGCGCGCAACTTCATCAAGATCCCCGACGATTTGATCGATTTCACGCCGGAGATGCGCGCGCAGGCCAAGGACATCGTCGCGCGCTATCGCAACGATGGAATGTTTACGCCTCCCGTGGTGGGCGATCCCAATGGCAAGTGGCTCGCCGGGTTGAATCTCGGCAACGCCAGCGGCGGCACCAATTGGCCCGGCGCAGGCTACGATCCTGAAACGCACATCGTGTACGCGCAGGCGAATCAATCCGCCGTCACCCCCATTTCCCTCCGCGTTCCGCCGGCCGGTTTCACGGACATCCACTATGTTGCCGGCCGGAACGACCAGCAGTGGCGCCCGATCGAAGGCCCAGGCTTCGGAAGCGCTGCCGATGCGCCTCAGCCCAAGCGCGCTCCCACGCCTCCGCCGGCTGCCGGTGGTCGAGGGGCCACGACGCCACCTCCTGGTTTTGGTTTGACCGTGGACGGCCTGTCGTTGGTCAAACCGCCTTACGCCGTGATCTCCGCGATCAATCTCGACAAGGGAGACATTCAGTGGCAGGTGCCCTACGGCGAAACGCCCGATAACGTTCGGAACAGCCCGGCGCTCAAGGGCATCAACATCGGCAATACCGGCCAGGGCGGCAGCGTCGGCTTGCTGGTGACCAAGACCCTGGTCGTGCTCGGCGATAGCCTGGTCACGTCGGTAACCCATCCGCGCGGCGCGATGCTGCGGGCCTATGACAAAACCAACGGCAAGGAAGTGGGCGCAATCTGGATGCCCGCGCCTCAGAGCGGTTCGCCCATGACCTACCAGGCGGGCGGCAAGCAGTACATCATCGTCGCCGTCAGCGGCGGCAACTACTCGGGCGAGTACATCGCGTTCGCGCTGCCCGACACCGAGTAACCAAACTCAATCAGCCGGCCGTGGGGCCTTAAGCCCCATGGCCCAGCTTGGCAGCCAGCGCCAACGCCGCGACGCGGCCCGCTCCCAGCAGCGCGGTTTTGTCGTTGGTGATCACGCGCACCGGAATATCCTTCATTAGCGAGCTCGAGCGACCTTTGGACTGGAAGGCCTTCATAAAGGCGCTGCTGCTTAGCTTGCGCAGGATCTTGGGAGCGATCCCGCCGCCCACATAGGTTCCCCCCGTGGCCAGCACCTTCAGCGCCAGGTTGCCCGCCTCCGCGCCGTAGATGGACACGAAAACGTCGAGCGCTTGCACGCAGATTTCCGAAGTCCCCTCCAGCGCCGATTTTGCGATCACTTCGGACGGATCGCCTTGGGCGATTTGCTCGGCCAGCCAAGGCGGCTCTTCGCCGCGGCCGGTATCCCGCAGGAACTGATAAATGTTGTGTAGCCCAGGCCCGGACAAAACGCGTTCGTAGCTGACATGATCGAAACGTCCCATCATGTAACGAAGCAGGTCGAGCTCCAGCTCATTGCGAGGACCGAAATCCGAGTGGCCGCCTTCGGATGGAAATGGCCGATATTTGCCGTCGCCCTCCGGCACTAGACCCGCTTCCCCTAGCCCTGTGCCCGCCGAGATCAGAGCGCGATTGCCCGTGGAACTCGGCGATCCGGCGCTCAGCACCACGAAGTCCGTCTCCTCCAGCATCGCGATCCCGTGCGCGTTGGCTTCCAGGTCGTTCACCAGTTGAACCGTTTCGATGTGCAGTTCACCGGCGATCTGCCGCGCGTTCACCTTCCAAGGCAGATTGGTCGCTTCGACATTCCCGTCGCGCACCGCCCCGGCCACTCCGAAGCAAACCGCGTCCGCGGTGAAATGGTGCTTGGCGATAAACTTGGCCGCCAGACTGTCCAGGCCCTTCTCGCCCCGGTTGGCGAAGACTTCGATCACCGCCGGCGTCAAATGTTCCGGAGTCCCCTCGAAGAACGCCAGGCGCGAGTTCGTGCCGCCGATATCGCCCGCCAGTATCATTCATTTCTCCAGTGACGATTGTCCTTCCCGAGCAGCTCGTCGGCTTCCGGCGGCCCCCAGGTTCCAGCCGCGTAATTGGGGAAGCGGCGCGGCGGCAAAGCCTCCCAAACATCCAGGATCGGCGCCACCACGTGCCAGGCCGTTTCCACCATGTCCGATCGCTGGAACAGAGTCGCATCGCCCAGCATGCAGTCGTACAGCAGGCGTTCATAGCCGGTCTGCGGAGTGGCGTTGAAGTAGTCGGTGTAGTTGAAATTCATGTCCACGGCGCCGATCTGCACCACCGGTCCCGGGATCTTGGCGCCGAAACTGAGCGAGATGCCTTCATCGGGCTGCAAATGCAGGATCAGGCGATTCGGCTCCAACTGGCTTACCGCCGTTCGACGAAACAGAACAAAGGGCGCGCGCTTGAATTGAATCACGATTTCGGTGGCGCGCTTGGGCAGCGCCTTTCCCGTCCGCAGATAGAACGGCACGTCGGCCCAGCGCCAGTTGTCGATGAACAGCTTCATGGCGACGAAGGTCTCGGTGCGCGAATCCGGCGCCACCATCGGCTCGGACCGGTACGCCGCCAGCTTGGCTCCTTTCACCATTCCCTCGCCGTATTGCCCGCGCACCGTGCGCGTGAGCACCTCTTCGTCGTTCATCGGCTGCAGCGCCCGCAGAATTTTGGTCTGCTCGTCGCGCACCACATCGGCGTCGAAAGAGACCGGCGGCTCCATGGCTGTCAGCGAAATCAGCTGAAAAATGTGATTGGGCACCATGTCGCGCAAAGTTCCGGCCTTGTCGTAGTACATGCCGCGCTGCTCCACTCCCACCGTCTCGCACACCGTGATCTGAATGTGATCGATGTAGCGCCGGTTCCAGATGGGTTCGAAGATTCCGTTGGCGAAACGGAAGACCAATATATTTTGCACGGTTTCCTTGCCCAGATAATGGTCGATCCGGTAGATCTGCTTTTCGTCCAGGACGCCCCGGATCTCTTTATTCAGGCTGCGCGCCGATTCGTAGTCCCGTCCAAACGGCTTCTCGATAATCACGCGGCGCCAACCGTGCTCTTCCGACACCAGGCCCGCCGCGCCCAATTGCTTCACCACCGTTCCGAAAAATGTCGGCGACGTGGCCAGGTAATAAAAATAATTGCCGCGCGTTCCGTGCTCCTTGTCCACTTCACCCAACACCCGGGACAGTTCCTGATAGACCGCCGGGTCGTCGAAATTACCCGAGATGTAGTAGATCCGGCGGGCAAACCAGTGCCACAAATCCGGATCCACCTTGGTAGTGGCGAAATCTCCGATCTCCTTGGAGATCATGTCGCGGAATTGCTCGGTGTTCATCTCGTTGCGAGCCACTCCCACCAGCGCGAACTCCTTGGAGAGCAGGTTGTCCTTCGCCAGATTGTAGAGCGCCGGGATCAGCTTGCGCTTCGTTAGGTCGCCGGAAGCGCCAAAGATGACCATCACGCACGGATCGGCCGGGCGCCCCGGTCCGGTGTTGCCTCCGGTTGCGGCAATTTCTTCTGCGATCTGCATTTTCCACCTTTCTGTAACGCGCCATCGCGGGGCGCGCGGGTTCAGCTTCCCGATCGCGGATCAGCACGCCGCGGGTCGGCTTGGGACTGCGTGCTTGCGGACATCGTGAGCCTCTCCAGGGGCACTGCCGGGGGTCAGTGACCGCGGCGACTTCAGCTCCGACGGCGGTCGTGCGCTCCCTGACGGAGCATTGTAGCCCATCCGCTCATGCGCGCGCTAATGAATTTCCAGTGTCGGGCCGCTTTGCTCTATCCCTCCGAGCCGCCTTATACTTCCCATTGGACCCAATTTCATGAACCCGGGGCGTAAGCGGATAGTAATCTTGGGGGGAGGCTTCGGCGGCGTTTACACCGCGCGCTGTCTGGAACGAATTCTGCGCCCTGAAGAAGCCGACATTTGCCTGGTCAACCGGGAAAACTACTGGGTCTATCAGCCCATGCTTCCGGAAGTGATCTCCGGCTCCATCGGTTTGACCAACGTGGTGGCGCCCATTCGCAACCTGTGCCCTCGAACCAACCTGGTGATGCGCGAGGTCGAGGACATCGACCTCAACAATCGCATCGTAACGGTCAGCCCCGGATTCCGGCCTCGTCCCAAGAAGATTCCTTACGACTATCTGGTCATCGCGCTCGGGGAAATCACGAATTTCTACGGGATGCCGGGTATGCTCGAAAACGCCAGACCCTTCCGCACATTGGCCGACGCGATCGCCCTGCGCAACCACTTGATTCACGTCCTGGAGGAAGCCGACGTCGAGGAAGACGAGGATCTGCGCCGCAAGTTGCTCACCTTCGTGGTGGGTGGCGGCGGGTTTTCGGGCGTGGAAGTGATCGCCGAGCTGAACGATTTCGTCCGTAGTGTCCAGAAAGATTACCTGCGCCTCCGTTCCGAAAAGATCCGCTGCGTTCTGGTGCATTCGCGCGACCGCATACTTCAGGAGATGGCCGAGCCGTTGGCTTTGTTTGCGGAAAAAAATTTGAGGAAGCGCGGCGTGGAATTGATTCTAAAGGATCGCCTGGTGGCCGCCACGTCCGAAAAGGCCATCTTGAAGTCCGGTTCCGAGATCCCGTCCAAGACCATTATCTCGACCGTCCCGTCAGTGGCGATTCCCGTTCTGGCCAAGCTCGAGTGCGCCAAGGAAAAGGGCAGCCTCCTGGTCAACAACGGTCTCGAACTGGCGCGCTACGACGGCCAGGTCTGGGCCTTGGGCGATTGCGCCGCCATCAAGACCGTTTCCGGTAAGGACGTTCCTCCCACCGCGCAGCACGCCACGCGCGAAGCCACAACCTGCGCCATCAACATCGCCGCCGCTATTCGCGGAGGTAAGCGCTCGGCATTCGCGTTCGAGGGATTGGGCACGCTCGGATCCCTGGGACATGGCTCCGCCGTCGCGCAGATCTTCGGCGTGAAGCTATCGGGCGTCATCGCGTGGCTCCTTTGGCGCACTATTTATTTGATGAAAATCCCGGGCATCAAGTCGAAATTCCGTATTTCGATGGACTGGTTCGTTCACTTGCTTTTTCCGCCTGACCTCGCGCAAACCCGCATGCAGCAGGAATCCGAAATCAAGAACCAGCACTTCGAGCCCGGCGACGTTATCTTTCATCAAGGCGACCTCGGCGACAGCGTCTACGTCATCGAGAAAGGCGAATGCGACGTCATCCGGGAAGCCGGCGGCGAGAGGACGACGCTGGCAACCTTGCGCGCCGGCGATTACTTCGGAGAAATGGCGCTGCTTGCCGACAAG
>Ga0302324_100001706_pt1 | contig 52634 bp, 45 predicted proteins | sample Palsa_T0_1_FD_201949 | JGI IMG/M metagenome (GOLD analysis project Ga0302324, IMG submission 201949) | Peat permafrost microbial communities from Stordalen Mire near Abisko, Sweden - Palsa_T0_1 | ecosystem: Environmental > Terrestrial > Soil > Palsa > Peat permafrost | place: Sweden: Abisko...
CCGGAGGAGAGTCGATGGCCACTACATTCCTGAAGCGTCAAAAGGAAATGAAACGACTGGAAAAGCAGCGCGAGAAGGCCGAGCGCCGCGCACAGAAAAAACTTGCGGGCCGCGCTGGAACTGACGGCTCGGATGAAAGCGTAAATTCTTTAGAGAATGAATTGCCGGGCGAAGTGCCTGGCAGAGACGCAGCTGTGCCACCCGAGCCGGAACCCCAAATCTGAACGGCGGCGCTTTGGCGCAGTTCGTTGTCGCGCCGAGGCGCCGTACCAGTCGCATTCGTCTTCCCAATCAGCCCAAAGAACTAGTACCGTGAGCCGTAGGCCCTGCACAATTTCCGAAACTGGCAGAGAACAAACGGAGTACTTGAATCTTTCGAAGGAGATCGGAATCTATGGCAAAAGCTGAAGCGACAAAGTTAAAGCGGCAAGATACGGAACCGTTCGACACCCCAACAGATCTGAGCCGCGAAGGCGTCACCGAAATTTCCACTGCCCTGCGCCAAATGCTTGCCGATGTATTCGCCCTGTATCTAAAGACGAAGAACTTCCACTGGCACATGAGCGGGCGGCACTTTCGTGATTACCACCTGCTCCTCGATGAGCACTCCGATCAGATTTTCGCGATGTCGGACGACATCGCTGAACGCGCACGGAAAATCGGAGGCTCCACGCTCCGATCGATCAGCGATGTCTCGCGGCATCAGCGATTGGAAGACAACAACGAAGCATTCGTCGAGCCGAAGGACATGTTCGCTGAACTAACCGCCGATAACCAACAGTTCACTCAATACCTGCGGGCGACTCACGAAATTTGCGAGCGGCATAATGACGTCGCGACTGCCAGTTTGATCGAGGTCTGGATTGACCAGAGCGAGCGACGCACGTGGTTCCTGTCGGAGGTCGTTCGCGGCCTCTGAAAAAGCTTCTCATCTGAAACGCATCGCAATTCAGGCAGAACTTCAGTTCTGAGGGCAGGTGGCTGCCAGACAGACGCCTGCTCTTCTACCTACCGATATTCATTCCTGATTAAACCGCCGCACAATTAGATGAGTCGTTCAGAATTCGTTACGAGGCTTGGGCGAGTAGGGACTCTTGGGGGCTTTGCTGGTATGCGCGGCCTTGTAGTCGTCCATTTCCGCATCCGTAATCGGGAAATTGGTATTGGATGGAAAATTCGCATTCTCGATTAGCTCGCGCCGCAATCGCAACGAACACACGCCCGGCGCATCCTGATAACGAACACGACGCGCATTGAAGGCCTCGTCAGCGATAGTAAGCGTGAACTCGCGCATGTCTTCCGTCGAACAGCGCACTTGGAACAGATATTCGCGTCCCTGGTTCTTGGCTTCAAAGCCCATATACTGCATCAGAATCGTGTTGGTCATGTTGTAAGTGTCGGAGAGAAAGACTTCCTTTTTGCGTCGCAGCCCACGGGGGTTCGCAATCCACTACTCTGTTGAGTCTGAGCCATTGCGGGCGTTTGCGCTAGGGGTATTTAGGCCCCCGGACATATCAGAAAGGCCGGAATTCAGTCAAAAATTTGACTGGTGAGCGTGTGCCAATTTGAACAGTAACTTTCATGAATATGTAGGCGCAGCTGGAAAATCCTCTTCGGCAAATTTCTCTCTAGTGAAGCGCGCCCAACTGATAATTGAGGGCCGACAACTGCAGCTGGTAATCGTATTTCGCGCTTGCCTGCTCGATCTGAGCCTCCGTGATGCCCAGCTGCGCCTGGCTCAGCTCGACAATTGAACCCAAGCCGAGTTTGTACCGCGTCTGCGCCAAATCGAGGGCTTGCGTCGCTTCCTGTAAGAGTTGATCCGTCAGAGACAGGCGTTGGAATCCGGAATTGGCTGTCAACCACGATGCGCGCACGTCGCGAACGATCCTGTTCTGCAAGTCCCGGAGATACTGCTCCTGCGCTCGAGCACGTGCATCCGCTTCGTTCCTCAGCGCGCCGTAAAGGTGCCCGTTGAATATTGGGATGTTGACGTTGAACCCCGCTGCTGCATATCGCGATGCCAACTCTTCTTCGCGATACGGCACGAGCCCCGCCGTGCCCACAGCTGAAATCGTTGGCATCCACAAATCCCGCTCGGCCGTCGCGTAACTCTTCGCGGAATTTACATCGAGGCGCTGGCCGATGAGCTCCGGCCGGTCGCGCAACGCTTGTTGAATCAATTGAGAGAAATCGGCGGGCGGCGCCGAGGGCATCGGCTCCTCTGCCGGCTCGATCGTGCGCTGGTCGCCATAACCAAGCGCAGTCGAAAGCTCCGCATACGAAGCCTGAAGATCATTCTGCGCTTGGACGAGCAAGAGCCGCGCTTGCGCCAGATTCACGTTCGCAAAGCTCACGTCCAGCGTCGATTTCAATTGGTTTTTCGCGAGCGCACTCACCTGGTCGGCGACGAGTTGCCGATTCTTCACGGTTTCCTGCGCTACTTGGAGCACTGCCTTCTCCCTCAGCACCCCGAAATAAGCCTGATCCACTTGCAAGAGCACGTCCGCACGTGTAGTTGTGACGTTCTCCTGTTGCGCCTGCGCGTGAAGATTTGAACTCTTCGCCAATTCGTGCGTTCGGCCAAAATCGCTGACCAGTTGATTCACGGTCACCCCGTTCGCGTAACGGTCGTAAACGATCGAGTTGTTCAACCCTCCCGCGGCGATGCGGCTATCGTTCTCGGCCACGGCGCCGGTCGCGCTGCCGTATGCCTGAGGGTAGTATTCGGAACGAACTTCTTTCACCTGCGCCCGGGCAGCGGCGGCAAGGTTCGTTGCAGCCTGAATCTGCGGGTGGTTTTGGATTGCGATCTGCTCAGCTTCCTTCAATGTCATCGGTTGCGCATTCTGCGCAAAGCTCGGTGCCGGAATGAGAAACAGGATCGCAAAAACAAGACGTGCGTGAAGCAGTCGCATTATTGAGCCTCCTGTGCCGCGACAGCCGCCTGGGCTTCAGCGCGCCGCTGGTAGATGAGCAAGTACGCGGCCGGAACGACAAATACGGTCAGGACCACTGACGTGATCAAGCCGCCGATAATCACTCGCGCGAGAGGTGCGTACGCCTCGCTCCCGGTTTCAAGTTTGAACGCCATCGGCAATAGCCCAACGATTGTTGCCAACGAAGTCATTAGAATGGGCCGCAAGCGGATCCTGCACGCACGGGCGACCGCATCCGTCAGGCTGAGCCCTTCCCCGCGCAATACATTTGCAAAATCCACGATCAAAATGCTGTTGGAGACCACCATTCCTTGCAGCATCACGAGACCCATGAGCGATTGAATGTTCAGCGTAGTTGGCGTGAACGCCAGCGTCAGAATCACTCCGATTAAGCCGGTTGGCACTGCCAGCACGATCAGGAAGGGATCGATGAACGAGCCGAATTGAGCGACGAGTATTAGGTAAACAAGCAGTATGGCGAGTAAAAGCCCGACACCGAAGCTCCTAAACGATTCTCGCATCGTCACAACAAGCCCTCGGACATCCACGCGGAGATCCGGCGGTATCCGCGTTCGCGCAATGATCTTGGAAATCTGGCTTTCGGGGCCGCCGACGTCTTCTTTCTTCGGCGCGACGTAAATATCCACAGCTCGCTGCAACTGGTAGTGGTCCACTTCCGTCGGCGTCAGCATCGGCGTTACGTCGGCAACTTGGTTCAAGTACGTCGGCGAGGCCGAATTCGTCGCGCGTAACGGCATCGCCTTCAAATCTTCGATCGATTTCACCTGATTTTCGGGATATTGCACGGTCACGAAGTAATTGTTTCCGCTCTTGGGATCGACCCAATAGCTGGGCGCGATCATTACGTCCGACGTCAGCGCCGTGATGATATTGTCGATAACCTCCTTCGGACTGAGGCCCAGTTCGCTCGCCCGTGCACGATTTACGTCCACCTTGAGCGCGGGATAATCCAAGTCCTGCGGGATATAGACATCGGAAACACTGGGCAGCTCCTTGATTTTCTGCGCAAGATCTTGCGCGACGCGATCGTCTGCTTTCAAATCCATACCACTCACTTGAATATCGATCGGCGCGGGCATTCCTTGATTCAATACCGAGTCCACGAGCCCGCCAGACTGAAAGTACGTTCGCAGTTCCGGCAGCTCCCGAGCGATTCGCTCCCGCACTCGCTGCATGTAAATAAAGCTGCTAACGCTGTGATCCTCCTTGAATCCGACCTGCACGACGGCGGTATGCATTCCGGAATTCGGCGTGAAAAGAGACGATAGATCCGGCATAACGCCGATGTTCGAAACGATCGCGTTGAGATCTCCTGGCTTCACGACTTGGCGAACGATGGCCTCGACCTTCTTAATGTAGTCATCGGTCAATTCGATTCGCGTGCCTGTCGGCGCTTTTACGTTGATGACGAATTGCCCGGCATCGGTCCGCGGAAAGAACGAAACTCCGATCAAAGGAAAGAGCGCAAAGCTAAGAACAAAAATCGCCAGAAAAACCACAAGTGTCTCGCGGGGACGGTCCAGAGCTTTGCGCACCCACGTTTCGTAAACGTCGAGCATCCTCGAAAATTTGGCGTCGAAGCCTTCGTGAAATTTCGTTCCCCATGTTTTCTTGGTTTCTTCTGTTTCTTCGCCGGGCGGGTAGAGCGGCTTGAGAAACTGGGCGCAGAAGAGAGGCACGACCGTCATGGCGTCGAAATAGGACGCGAATAGAGCCAGAACGACGGCCAGCGCCAGCGCAGAAAAGAGATACTTGCTTACGCCGAACAGAAAAGTGACCGGGAAAAAGACGACGACGGCAACCAGCATGATCGCCAGAACGGGGAGAGCTACTTCGTTAGCGCCGTGAATCGCGGCGACTTTCGGGTCCTCGCCGAGTTCGATGTGACGATAAATGTTTTCGATGACCACCACGGAATCGTCAATCAGACGCGAGAACGCAAGCGCCAGCCCGCTCAACACCATGCTGTCGATGCTTCGGCCCATCAAGTGCAGGATGAAAAACGTGATCATCACTGAGAGCGGAATCGAAAGGAAAACCGCGGCCGTTGCGCGCGCGCTGCCGAGAAAAACCAAAATCAAGATGGCCGTAAGCACGATCCCGACCGCACCCTCGCGCATTACCGTCGAAATCGCGCCCTTCACGAACAGCGATTGATCGAACTGCACATGCGACTTCAACTGCGAAGGAATATCCCGGAGCTTGAGAATCGCCTTCTTGATGCCGTCGACGACGGCAATCGTGTTCGTGTCTCCGCCTTGCTTCAGGATCGGCACGTAAACGGATTTTTGCCCGTTCACCCGCACGATGTTGTACTGCAAATACGAGCCATCCACCGCTTTGCCGACGTCGGAGATGAAAACGGACTTCTGCCCTTCTGTTTTCAGCGGTATTTCATTCAACGCTTCGACGTTCGGCACCTGCGCGTTCGTATAGATGTTGTAATCCATCGGCCCGATTCGAACGTCGCCCGCCGGCAGAATTAAGTTGGATTCATCCATCGCACGCACTACATCCATTGGGCTCAGTTGATGCGCCTGAAGCTTGAGGGGGTCCACGTAGACCATCAACTGGCGATAGCGGCCTCCGTAAGGAGGTGGAACAGTCGCGCCGGGGACGCCGGCAATCTGATTTCGGATTTGATACTGGAGATAATCGTGGAGCTGCGTCTCGTTCAAGCCCTGACCTTCTACAGTCAGCAGACAAACGGGCAGGCTCGACGCGTCCACTTTCATCACCACCGGCGGCAAAGTACCTTCCGGCAAGCGGCGCAGATCGGCCATCGCAAGATTTGCTATCTGCGTAACGTCCGCGTTCGCATCGCTGCCCGGCTGAAAATAAATCTTGATGAGGCTCACTCCCGACATCGATCGCGATTCCATGTGATCGATCCCGCTGCCGAGCGTAAAGAAACGCTCGAACGTATCGGTAATATCCGCCTCGATTTGTTCGGGAGGCATGCCGTTGTAGAACGTGGCAACCAGAACGACAGGAATGTTGATCGGCGGGAACATATCCACCGGCATCTGCGCCATGCTGGTGACGCCAAGCACACAAATGAAAAGACAAATCACGATGATGAAGTAGGGATGATCGATGGAGAATTTCGGCATGGTTATTCCTGAGGCGCCGACGCAGGGCCGGCTTCACTTGGCGAGACCAGCTCGCCGTCCTTGTATTGGTTCTGTTCCCCGAAAATAACCTTGTCATTCTCGCTCAGCCCAGAAATCACTTCGTAATAATCGGCTGACTGCAGCCCGAGTTTCACCGCCCGCCTCTCTATTCGATTCGCGTTATTTACAACGAGCACCGTTCCGTCACCGTTTCCCGAAGCTCGCACCGCCTGAATAGGCACGGTGAGAACGTTGGTCACTGAGTGGAGCGGAATTCGCACCGACGCGTACATTCCAGGAACGAGTACATACTTTGGATTCGGCACCTCAACTTCGGTGTGCATCGTGCGAGTCTGATTATCGATCTGTCCCGAGAAACGCACGATTTTCCCCTCGAACGTGTCGTTAATCGTGGAAACGCGGATTGCTACCGGCGAGCCGAGATGAATATCTCCCACAGCTCGTTCCGGCACAGGAATCACCAGCCTCAAAAGATTGTTCTGCGAAAGATGGCACAGCCCGAGACCGCCATTGCTCGTCGATGTGCCTGCCGGCAGTAGTGCGCCGGTATACGCGTTAACCTGCGTGACCACGCCGTCGAAAGGGGCCGTGATGCGCGCGTACGCATAGAGCGCCCTGTCTTTTTCCAACGCCGCCTTGGCTGCGGCCAACGACTGCTCGGCAGACGCGAGCGAATCTTTGGCGGCCGAGACATTCGCCGAGGCTTGCAAGTCTTTTCCCTGCGCTTCGTCTATCTCTTGCTGCGCCACCAGCCCGGGCTGCGTCTTTTGAACATCGGCGATGCGCGTATATGTGATGTGCGCTACGGAATACATGGATTGATTTCGCTCTAGTTCCTCGCGAAATCGGGCCAAATCGTGTTCGCTGCCACGGACCGCGGCCATGTCCTGATCGATCTGCTGCTCCAGTTCTGGAATTTCAAGCACCGCCAGGAGCTGCCCCTGTTTCACGTGAGTGCCCCAATCCACGTAGAGCTTCTGGATGTAGCCGGAGACTTTTGCGAAGACATCAATCTCCTGGTAGGGAAGAAATTCCGATGCGATCTCCAAATCGCTCGCGATATTTCGCCGCTCGACTTTAACCACAGTGACATGCGGAGCATTCGCGGGATCGTCGGGATTCGGCTTGGCGGCACAAGCCGACAGCATCACTGCAACTAGGAACGCCGCAAATACCCGGAGGCCCAGAAGAATTCGGTCAAGCGCAGGCTGCGTTACTCTGTTCATAGATTCACTTAGCTCGCATTCGTGTTTTCACTTCTGTTTCGGAACATGCTGAAACTCAATGGACTTTACTTCCGCGCGCAATTGGTCGAGAGAAAAATGTTTCGATCGGCAGAAATCAGTCAACTCGGCGCGATTTGCCAGTATTTTCTGCGCAGCCTGCGGAACCTCGGCGGCAATTGCTGTTGGAATCGTTTGGACACCATGTCTGTCGCCATGTATCAGGTTTCCCGGGTGGACTTCCATCTTGCCGACGGTAACTCTGCCTCCGAATTCGAACACGTGCGCGTACGCATGCGACACCGATGCATTACCGGCAAACATTTGGAAACCGGATTGGTGTACCTCCACAAGATCCCGAACTGCTCCGTTGGTCACGACCCCGACGCAGCCCAGCGCTCGGAGTATCTTTGCATGCACTTCCCCGACGAACGCTCCCAGCCCGGCCGGCTGATCGACGTCTTCAATCACGACAACTCGTGGCGCCGGAACCGTGAGTAGATCGTTCCACCAGTTCGCCCGGTCGTAATATCCGCCGCCTTCCATAGGCGGATTGGAACTGCGGATTCGGGCCGTGGCCGCGTAGCCCACGATCGGCGCCAAATCCGGGAAAATACAGCGGACGCTCGAATCCGAGAACCCAGTATTTGGAAGACGCACTCTAAAGGTCTCGATCGCGCTCGCAACAACACACGTACTCAAGCTGCGATAAGCGTCGAGCTGCGCTGGTTGTAGTGGGGCGAAATTCATATATGAGCTCCCGTTTTCGAACAACTGCACCAAGGCTTCGAGCAGAAATGTCGATTGTGATGGGTACGTTACGAGACTCCGCTGCGAGAAAACGTAAGGAATTAAGAGAGAACAGACGGGGGAGAACGATGTTGCAGTGCAACCGTTACGCAGAGACGTTGAATGGGAGGCGCTTCCGTCTTGTTCTCCGGCGCGATGCGGGTTAGCGGTCGCAGCGGAACCAGTTTCGCGACCGGGTGAAGTGGATTTCGGTCGATTTGCGTGGCAGACGCCGCAACTTTGGCCTTACTGGCGATTGAAAGGTAGTGAACAGAAATATTTCGGGGATAGTACAGACTATTCTTCGCACCGGTCGCCAGCCCCGCCACAGAAACCAGCAGAATCAGGACCGTCAGCTTCGCGAGAAGCCGGCCACGTTCGCTTCGCAATTGAAATCCGTTCGGAGGCCTATTTTCGGTCACTCAATCGCACCTGGAATGTCGCGAAACCATCACCGACTAGCATCTTACGTTTATTCGGATTCGGGACGCAAGTAACAGGATGCCAGTGATGATGGCTGGTTCGTGACATCCGGCACGCCGTGAAATCGCCAAAGATTCAATCGACTTCTTGCGTCACGATATGCACGTCCACGGAAGGAGCTTCGCGCAGAAAACGATTTACGGCGGAAAGATAAAGATACCGTCGAATTCCCTGATCGGCGGAGCGGCCGAAAATCACCTGCGTCACGTGTTTTTCGCGCACAAATTGCGCGACCGCATCTGCAATATTGCGGCCGTGAAGCCGCGCGACAGTGCCTCCCAAATCTTCGGCGAATGCAAGATTCGCTTCGAGCGATTTCTGATCAGCCTCTCGCAACTTGTCTCCGGAATCAACGTAGACGACGTAAAACTCCGCGTCGAGGCGTCTCGCCATCCTAGCGGCTCGCGCGACGAGATATTGCGCGCCCGGATTCGCGCTGACGCAAACGGCAAGCCTCTCCCGCACCGGCCAAGTCTCGTGAATATCTTTGGCCGCCATGTAATTTTCGAGGCTGCGGTCAACGTGCTCGGCCACTTGCCGCAAAGCAAGCTCGCGCAGCGCGATCAGGTTTCCACGGCGGAAGAAATTTTTCAAAGCCTGACTGACTTTATCTGGCGTGTAAACGTCGCCGCGCTGCATGCGGCTTTGCAGCGCCTCAGGCGTAAGGTCCACCATGACCGTCTCGGTAGCCATCAACGGAACCCAATCGGGCACCGTTTCTCGCACCACCACGCCGGTAATCGCCCGCACAGTCGGCGCAATGCTCTCCATATGCTGGATGTTCATCGTGGAGAGAACGTCGATTTTCGCGGCCAGAATGTCCTGCACGTCTTCGTAGCGCTTGCGGTGCTTGCTGCCAGGAATATTCGTGTGCGCCAGTTCATCCACGAGGACGACCTGCGGCTTGCGCGCAAGAATCACGTCCACATCCATTTCTTCGAAAATCGTTCCTTTGTACTCGATTTTGCGGCGTGGAACAGCTTCGAGCTGCGAGGTCAATTCATTGAGGCCTTTACGTCCGTGCGTCTCAACGACGCCGATCACGACGTCTTCGCCGCGGTTGTGCCGGCGAACGCCCTCGCTGAGCATGCTGTAGGTCTTACCCACACCAGGTGCGTATCCGAGGAATAGCTTGAAGATGCCTTTTGTTTTTTCAGGTGGCGCAGCTATCTCGAGCCACTCTTCGGGTCGTTTCGCCATTATCGTATCCGCGTGTTCTTTGAGCGGCGATGCAGGAAAGCTGGGCTAGAATAACGGAGTGTGGCGACGCCTCGCGTACCGAACGCTCCGTTACGTGCTGGCTCTCTGCATTGTCCTGGCAATTACCTACGTCTATCGAAAACTCCTGCCGGTAAATCAAACGACGGTCGCGCTTACCTTTCTTCTGGCAATTCTAACAGTATCCACGGTTTGGGGGCTGCGAGTTTCGGTGTTCATGTCCCTTGCCGCGATGCTGGCATACGACTATTTCTTTCTGCCGCCCGTCGGCCAGTTCGTTATCGCTTCGCCCGAAAATTGGGTGGCTCTGGTGGCGTTCCTCGGTACGTCCCTTGTGGCCAGCCAGTTAGCCACGCGCGTGCGCCGCGAAGCCGACACCGCGCAGCGGCAGCGCCGTGAAATTGAACGGCTTTATTCGTTCAGCCAGCAATTGCTGGTGGAAGGCAACGTAATCCAGCTTTTGAATGCGATTCCGAACCACATCGTGGATATTTTCGAAGTGGGAGCTGCATCGCTCTTTCTCATCAATAAACAGAAATTCTACCGTTCCGGCGGCGGCGAAGCGCACTTCGATGAAGAGGAAATGAGAAGTGCGGCCAATCGCGAGGAGCCTCTGATCATCGCGAGTCGCAATATTTCGTTCGTGCCCGTGCGAATCGGAGTGCAACCTCTGGGCAGCCTGGGGATTTCGGGCCCGATTCTGACGCGCAAAACGCTTGAGGCGCTCGGCACTCTCGTTGCAATTGCGGCCGAGCGTGCTCGCGCGGTCGAACGGCTCGGCAAAGCGGAAGCTGCGCGCGAGGGGGAGCAACTGCGTTCTGCGCTGCTCGATTCCATTACTCATGATTTGCGCACGCCGCTCACGTCGATCAAAGCCTCCGTGACGTCTTTACTCTCCCAGCCTCCGGCGCCCGAGTCCAATCGCCGCGAATTGCTCACGATTATTGATGAAGAAGCCGATCGGTTGAATCAACTTGTCGGCGACGCCGCGGAAATGGCTCGCCTCGACGCCGGCGAATTTGAGTTGAAACTCGAGCGTCACTCGATCGACGAAATCGTCTCGGCTGCCATCGAGCAGTGCCGGCCATTTCTCGCTGGCCGGCCAGTAAATATCCACGTCGATGCCGCGCTTCCGCCGGTGCGCGCTGACTTCAGCCGCATCAAAGATGTTCTTGTGCGGCTGCTCGAGAACGCGAATGCGTATTCTCCCGCCGGCACGCCGATTACCGTCTCAGCGGAAGTGAGCGACGGATCTCTGGTCACGAGCGTCGCCGATCAGGGTCCGGGCATCGAAGATATGGAAGTAGGCCTGATCTTCGACAAATTCTATCGCGGCAAGGACCAGCGCTTTCAGGTTCAAGGAACAGGCATGGGCTTGCCCATCGCGAAGGCCATCGTCGAGGCGCACGGCGGCTCGATCGGAGTCACCAGCCAGTTGGGCCATGGATCTGTTTTCTATTTCAGCTTGCCAATCGACCATAGTCCCGCTGCCAGCCGATGAAAGCCTCCAAGATTCTCGTTGTGGACGACGAGCCGCAAATTCGGCGCGTTATGCGTGCGACGCTCTCCTCGCAAGGCTACACGATTGTTGAAGCCGCAAGCGGATCGGCCGCGCTCGAAAAAATTCGCCGCGAGCGGCCTGACCTCATTCTTCTCGATATGAACATGCCGGGAATAGACGGCCTGGACACATGCCGCGAAATTCGCACGAGCTCGAACGTCCCAATCATCATGCTCACGGTCCGCAGCGGGGAAAAAGACAAAGTGCGGTCACTCGACGCCGGCGCCGATGACTACGTTACGAAACCATTCAGCATGGAAGAATTGCTGGCTCGCATCCGTGCAGCTCTGCGCCGCGTTGGGCCGTCGGAAGCGATCGCTCCCATCACCACGAGAGAATTGAGCGTCGATTTCGAATCGCGCATGGTCAAGGTTCGCGGCAATCCGGTTCATCTGACGCCAAAGGAGTTTGAGCTGCTTCGGCAGCTCGCGGCCGATGAAGGCAAGCCGCTGACGCATCGGCGGCTTCTGCAGGCGATCTGGGGCCCTGATTACGGCGACGAGACCGAGTATTTGCGCGTTACGGTGAATCAGCTGCGCAAGAAGATTGAGCTCGATCCGTCGAATCCGAAATACATTCTGACGGAGCCGTGGGTAGGCTATCGCCTCGTTATCCCTCGGGACGCACGGGGAAAAGCTTCTAGCTCTGAATCGTAGTGCGGAATTCGGCGCCGCTTCAGTGGGCGACAGGGTGCGTGTCGTCCAGATCGAGATTCAGCTCGAGAACATTCACGCGTGGCTCGCCGAGAAATCCCAGATCGCGCTTCAGCGTATGCTTCGCGACCACTGCGCGGACGTCCTGCTCGCTCATGCCGCGTGCGCGAGCCACTCGCGGAATCTGAAACTCCGCGGCAGCCGGCGAAATTTCCGGATCGAGACCCGAACCCGAAGACGTGACCAGGTCTACGGGAACCGGTGTGCCCGGATTCTCAGCCTGCAGTTTCTGCACATCTGAATTCACGCGATCGATCAGAGTTTTGTTCGTCGGTCCGAGATTCGAGCCTGAGCTTTGTCCGGCATCATAGCCGTTCCCGGCGTACGATGGCCGGGAATGAAAGTAGGAAGCGCCCGCAAATGCCTGTCCGATGATTTTCGATCCGACGATCTTGCCGTCGCGCCGGATTAATTGCCCGTTCGCGCGGTCGGGGAACATCACTTGAGCAAGGCCGGTCACCGCGAGCGGATAGATGAGCCCGAAGATGATTGTTGTCGCGAGAGTCATCCAGATCGAAATCATGAGGTTCTTTTTCATGGTCGTCTCAGGCCAGATGCAAATGCGTCACAATGACATCAATCAGTTTGATCCCGACAAACGGCGCAATCACGCCGCCAAGCCCATAAATTAAGAGATTGCGCCTCAGCAATATTTCCGCGCCAACCGGGCGGTAGCGCACGCCATGAAGAGCCAGCGGAATCAACGCGACGATAATTAGAGCATTGAAGATCACGGCCGAGAGAATCGCCGATTGCGGCGTCCGAAGATGCATGATGTTCAGCAATTCGAGCTCAGGAAACGCCGCGGCAAACATCGCCGGGATGATCGCAAAATATTTCGCAACATCGTTCGCAACTGAAAACGTCGTCAAAGCTCCGCGTGTGATCAAAAGCTGCTTCCCAATTTCGACGATCTCGATCAACTTCGTTGGATTCGAATCGAGATCAACCATGTTTCCAGCTTCTTTCGCCGCCTGCGTCCCGGTGTTCATCGCCACACCAACATCTGCCTGAGCCAGCGCCGGCGCGTCGTTTGTGCCATCGCCGGTCATCGCCACAAGTTTGCCCTTGGCCTGCTCGCTCTTGATCAGCGCCATCTTGTCTTCGGGTTTCGCTTCGGCCAGGAAGCCATCCACGCCAGCCTGCCGCGCAATAGCCGAAGCGGTGAGGGGATTATCACCAGTAATCATCATCGTGCGAATGCCCATCGCGCGAAGCTGATCGAAGCGTTCGCGCATCCCGCCCTTGACGATGTCTTCGAGTTGAATCGCGCCGAGAACTTTCCGATTTTTGGAGACAAGCAGAGGCGTGCCGCCCGCGCTCGAAATGGCTTGCACCGCCTCCTGAATTTCCTGGGGCACGCGCTGGCCATGCGTCGCGGCGTACTTCGCGATCGCGTCAGCGGCGCCCTTGCGCACTTCCTGGCCGTCCAGGTCCACGCCGGACATTCGCGTCTGCGCGGTGAAAGGAATGAACGTCGGGTTGTGCGGCGAAAGCTCGCGCCCACGAAGGCCGTACTTCTGTTTCACAAGGACAACGATCGAGCGCCCCTCCGGTGTTTCATCGGCGAGCGAAGCCAATTGCGCCGCGTCGGCTAGTTCATCGTCCTCTACTCCCGGTGCCGCATAGAGTCGCGTGGCCTGGCGATTTCCGAGCGTAATCGTTCCCGTCTTATCGAGGAGCAGTACGTCCACGTCGCCCGCGGCCTCAACCGCGCGTCCCGACATCGCCAGAACATTTCGCTGAATCAACCGATCCATTCCAGCAATGCCAATCGCTGAAAGCAAGCCGCCAATCGTCGTGGGAATCAGGCATACCAGCAGCGAAATCAACACGAACAGACTTTGCGGCGCGCCGGAATAAATCGCGTAGGGCTGGAGCGTAACGACAGCCAGCAAGAAAATAATCGTCAGCCCCGCGAGCAGAATGTTCAACGCAATTTCGTTCGGCGTCTTTTGCCGTGAAGCGCCCTCGACAAGCTGAATCATGCGATCGAGAAACGTCTCGCCGGGATTCGACGTGATGCGAACTTTGATCTCGTCCGAAAGCACTCGCGTGCCGCCCGTCACCGCCGAGCGATCTCCGCCGCACTCGCGAATCACCGGCGCGGACTCACCCGTGATCGCCGACTCATCCACCGATGCGACCCCTTCAATCACTTCGCCGTCGCCGGGAATAAAGTCGCCAGCGGTGATCACGACGACGTCGCCGGCACGCAGTACGGAGCTTGGAACATCTTCCGTCGCGCCGTCTTTCTTCAGGCGGTGCGCCGTGGTTTCAGCTTTTGCTTTTCGGAGCGTCTCAGCCTGCGCCTTACCTCGGCCTTCCGCCGTCGCTTCCGCAAAGTTCGCAAAGAGCACGGTGAACCACAGCCAGAGAGTGATCTGCAAACCGAATCCGGTTCCGCTCATGTGATGTAGAACGTCGTAAGCCCATTCAATCGTGGTCAGCACCGCTCCAACTTCGACCACAAACATAACCGGATTTTTGTATAGGACGCGCGGATCGAGCTTCCGAAACGAGTCAACAATTGCAACGCCGAGAAGTTTCGGATCCCCAAGCGTCCTTGATTTCGGTGTACTGGACATGGCCATCTCAAAACACCTTTCCGGCCAGCATCTGCAGGTGTTCAAGAATGGGCCCGAGGCTCAGCGCCGGAAAAAACGTCAACGCGCCGACGATAATGACAGTGCATACGAGCAAAATCGTGAACAGTGGCCCCGTCACCGGAAAGGTGCCGACGGATTCGGGCGTGATCTTCTTCTTAGCCAGATTCCCCGCGATGGCGAGAATCGGAATCACCATGAAGAAGCGCCCGAAGAGCATCACGAGCGCCGTGCTCGTGTTGTACCAAAGTGTGTTGGCATTCAGGCCGGCAAACGCCGAGCCGTTGTTTCCCGCTGACGAGGTGTAGGCATAAAGAATCTGCGAAAGCCCGTGTGGGCCAGGATTCGTGATGCTAGTGGTTCCGAATTTTTCCACCGAAGCGACCGCAGAGAAAAGGAGAATCACCGTGGATGAGATCAGAACCGCGAGCATGGCCATCTTGATGTCGTACGCTTCGATCTTTTTACCGAGATACTCCGGCGTTCTCCCCACCATCAGACCCGCGATGAATACGGCGAGAACTACGAACACCACGATTCCGTAGAGCCCCGCGCCCACGCCCCCGAAAACGACTTCGCCGAGCATGATGTTGACCAGCGGAACAAGGCCGCCGAGTGGCGTGAACGAATCGTGCATCCCGTTCACGGCGCCGCAACTCGCGTCTGTCGTTACCGTCGCAAATAACGCGGAATCCGCAATGCCGAAACGGGTTTCCTTGCCTTCCATGTTGCCGCCGGACTGGAGCGCCGTGACGCTTTGGTCCGCGCCATGCAGCAACGGGTTACCACGCGCTTCTGCCCAGTACGCGACACTGACGCCGCTGACGAAAAGCAGGGTCATCGCCATCCAAACGGCCCAGCCATGCCGCCGCGAACCCGTAATTCTTCCGAGCGTGTACGTCAGCGCCGAGGGAATCGCAAAAATGAGAAGAAGCTGAATAAAATTGGCGAGCGGTGTCGGATTTTCGAATGGATGGGCGCTGTTCGTGTTGAAGAATCCGCCGCCGTTTGTGCCGAACATCTTGATTGCTTCTTGCGAAGCGACCGGCCCTTGGGCAATCGTCTGCTGGCCGACGGTCTGCGTCGTAGTTTTGCCGTCCGCGCCCGTCACCGTCACTTGTTGGGCTTCAACGAGCGACGCTGTGTCGTAGGGTTTAAGATTCTGCACCACGCCCTGCGATACAAACGCGAGCGCGACCACGAGACAAATCGGCAGCAAGATCCAGAAAAGGCAGCGCGTCAAATCCACCCAGAAGTTGCCAATCGTGTCGCGCTCTCGCCGCGCGATCCCGCGAATCAAAGCGATTGCCAGCACGATGCCCACCGCGGCAGAAATGAAATTGTGGTAGGCCAGCCCCGCCATTTGCGTCAGATAGCTCATCGTCGTTTCGGGCGTGTAGGCCTGCCAGTTTGTATTCGTGGTGAACGACGCCGCCGTATTGAACGCGAGGTCTGGCACGACGTTCGCAAGCCGTTGAGGATTGAACGGCAGCCAGTGCTGCACACGCTCGATCAGATAGAGCAGCGGCATCGTCACAAAACTGAACAGCAGCATCGCCCCTGCGTACTCCGTCCAGCGCATCTCGGCATTTTCGTCAACGCCCGTAATGCGATAGAGCAATCGCTCGACCGGCCGAAACACAGGATCTAGAAACGTCTTCTCCCTCTCGAATACGCGCGCCATAAAAATGCCCAGCGGCTTCGTGATCATGAGAATCGCGAAGAGAAAGACGCCGATTTGAAACCAGCCGTTTGGGGTCATGGTTAAAACTTTTCCGCCTTCAAGAGCGCATAGAGCAAAAAGCCAAACAGCAATGCACAAATCACCAGCAGCGCAACAGTCTCAAACGTCATCGGCGCACTCCTACTTCAGCTTCTCGCACGCCCGAACGTACGCGAGCGCGCCCGCAAAAAACGCAATCGTGACTACAATGAACACGACATCCATCATTGACCCGTCTCCCGTACAGCAACATCGCCGTTCAGCAGCGCTAAGAACGCGCGCGCAGCGCTAGAACTTTACCAGGATCGACATATCAATAAACGATTCATCCCTCCGGAGATCCGGGAACCAGACGCTGCTAATTCCTCCGCCGCACGCCGTTTCCGCCGGCCCAAGACTCTCTTGACCGGATGAGGAGCCGTTCGCGCAACTATAGAATTGGGGAGAACCGTTGTTCCCGCCGGGAGGCGTGATGCCGCCGCGGCCAGTCCAGTAGGGCACGCTCGCGTGGCGATAATCGTATTCCCAGCGAAAAGTGATGTATTGTTTGGGCATATAGTCAAACGTCACTGAAGAATCCCACGCTTTGTAGCGATCTCCGGGATTCTCGGTGAAGTATGGGGAATTTGTTGATGCCGTAATCGCGCTTTCTCCATTGATTGGCGGCAACAGCACGAGGTAGCGTCCGGGGTTGTTGATCTGTCCGCCACCCAGCGTCAATCCGAACAAATCCTTGTGGAACCAGAAGCGATTGTAAAGCATGTAGCCGACAAAGCTCTGTTTGGGGCCGCCCTTGCGGTCGCCCAGGCAACTCACACCACCACCAAACTCACAACCCAGATCGCCGGTGAACGAGAACGCCATCTTGTCGAGCGTGTTGTCCGGGCGGTCGAAGTACTTTACCTCGATACTGTCGTCAGTATGGATGCGCTTGCGGCCCGGTACGAATAGGTCGTCCTGACCCAGTCCGTAATTGTTGGAGATGACGTTTATCCAACTCGTTGGAGTCCATTTGATCTGGCCTCCCAAGCCCGGCCTGTGATTGGCGGAGGCGTATGACTGCCATCCATTGATGAACCAAGGCTCAATTTTCAAATGAGCCGTCGGGAAAACCTGTACTCGCACACCCTCGAAAAACCACGGCGTGTTCGAAGAAACATACGACGGTTGGTAGGCCCAATTATCGAAATTGTAGTAACTGAACAGGCCGATGTAGGACAGGAAGATTCCAGCATCCACATTCACGCCATGAAGAGCGTCGAAGTGATATCCGCCGTACGCTTCCGATATATAGCGGTAAGCAGTAGGGAGATCCCACTGGCCATGTCCCGGACTGGGGTCATTTCGTGGAGTGGTCGCGGAATACATGCCAAACTGAGTCATCAGCCTCGCGCGAACGTTGTCATAGTGAAAGTCGCCGCCCACGCCGAGTTGCGTCAGTTGGACCTCTTGGGACCGGAAGAGTTCGCTTGACCCGCCTATCGAGTGGTCCGTCGGACGGTTGAAATCAAAAACGTAGACCGTGTCAGCTCGGATTTCAGGCGTGAAGAATTTCGTGTCAAGCGGCTCATCCTTAGTTCGCGGATTGCCGTTCAGCCACGTCCAGTCCGCGTCCGAAAATGGCTCTACTTTCGCAGGTTTCTTTTCCGCCGTCGCAACTTGACCGGTTTGCGGAATGTGTTCGTAGTCTGCCGATGCGGTCGTACCCCTTGCGGGCGCATTCGCGATGGATGCGTTCGTGCCGGGCGCACTCGTCGCGAGCGCGGCGCCGTCAGTTGATGGTTGATTCGACGGTACTGCACCCGCGGCGGCGTTGGTACCCATTTCTAGCTTGAGCTGCATCTCAAGCTCCGCGATGCGAGCGCGCATCTTCTCGAGTTCCTCGAGAATAGCGGCGGTGGAACTGCTCGCAGCCGGAGCGCTCGTCTTGTCGTGCGCTATTTCGTGCGTTGAATCATGCGCCGCCGCGCCCGAAGTGTCGGGAAACGCTGCGGAACCTTGTGGTGCCAACTGTGCGGATGCGCGTTCGGGCGTCGCACAAACCAACAATGCCGAAACCATTGCCAGGATGATTGGCGCACCAGACCCGAAAGAAATTCGTTGTATTTTCATCGTAGAACTCCAGAGCCTACTGACTGCATTCGCAGATATATTGTTCGCTTCTAGACTTTTCTTTTAGATATCAAATGAATTCGTTCCAAGTGGCGACTGCAGCAAGACCAAGGGAGCCTTTGCCCGAGCTCAGTGCCGCCGTTTGCGGTCACTCTCCCGTAGGAGCTGAATCAAGAAGATCAGCATGAACGTCACTCCCAAAAATGAAATCGCGCAAAATATTAAGGCAGCCATGGTCCGGCTTGTGAACGCGTCAACTCTCATGAGCTTCTAAGCGAAGCTCGGCCGACGCGCAAACGAAGTCTGGCTTAGAGAAGGTAAGGAAAGAATAAGGACGACATAAGGATTTCGTAAGTTTCGAAGCTGAACTGCAGACAATCCTGCACGCGCACACTCATACGCAGGACGAACCGCGGGAAGTTTGACTTGGAACTACCGCTCAGGGTACGAGCCTAAGTTATGAGCAGATTACGATCCGGCGCAGTTTTCGCGGGTATCCAAAGCTCGACAGGATCGGAGCGGTATGGAAACCAAAAATCCGCCGGCATAATGCCAATGACAGTATACGCGTGCTTGTTGAGCGTGATCGTCTTCCCGATCAGCGCGGGATCGGCGTCAAATCGCCTGCGCCACAAACGCTCGCTCAAGAGGACAATGCGATGGCCCGTAGCTGCATCACCTGGCTGCATAGCGCGTCCAAGAATCGGCTTCGGGCAAACATGAGAGAAACTGTTAAGCGCAACAGTCGCGCCAACAATCAGATCGGGATCTCCGCGGCCAGTCAGTGTGAATGGAGTCTCGCGCGTCTTCATAAGCGGATTGCCACTGCGCGGTCCGTCGCTGACGACCTGAATTCCCTCGTTGTCATCAACAAGCGTAAAGTGTGTCTTACGGAGTTGGGCCTTCACATAATCTGCCGCAATGTCAGTTCCGTTCGACTGCGCGGCTAGGAGCAGCGCGCCGGCCTCGCGGACGATCGAGCTATTAACAACCAGCCCGAGAACGAGTGTGAATACCGCGGTCCACGAAACACCTAGCCGTTTACGGGACTTAGCTGCTTCTCCCGCGACGTTCCGCTGTTCACTTTGCATGAAACCCCCGCCGCCCTCTTACATGTTCAAAGCTATCGAGAGCAGCTTACCAACCACACTCGCCCCATAGATAACGGCTTTAGTTACAGCCAGTTATCCCTCTCCACCGATACCGCACCAGACCAAACCTGTTCGCTGACGCGAAGCCTGTGTCCAGTTTCGGACATCGGCAATCAGGTTCGTCCAAGCGCCGTAGCTCAATTTGATTTACGAGAGAAGGCAGGGAAATGTTTCATGAACGGCAGGGACAAATTGGCGGGGGGGTTCGCTGAGGAATCGAAGACCCCCCGACCGTTTCTCACCCATCTCCGCAGGGTCTGGGTAAGAAGCCTGTTATGCAGCGGTTTCGCTGTTGCGCAGAAATTCGTATCGTTCGATCGCAGCGGCGACGCCAACATCACCGGGGTTTGCTGAATCGGTGCGCAAGATGCGGCCGAGACAGCGGACCTTAACCGGACCGGCTTGCGTCAGTTCATGTGGCAGCGTCATTACAATCTCCACCGGAGAGCCGCTCTTCAGCCCTTTAGGCAGGTAGAAATACAAGCCACGTGAACTGACTTCGCGCGATTCCGTTGCGACTTCACCTACGACTGAGTTGTCCATCCAGCGAACGGTCAGCGGCAGCTTCATCATGAAACGCCGACTCGAACGCCTTTCTTTGTGGGCCACGGACAGATGCCTCCCTATTCACACACTGAGATTACGGGGAGGGATGCGCAGCCTCAATAGCGCGCATGGGGCAATTTGGGGCGTTTTATTAGGTACAAAGGTACTAGATATGTGCAGAAAACAAAGGGCTTAGTAGGCGGGCGTCGAAAATCCGTTTGAGCAAACGCACCCAGGAGATCATCCACTCCGATACGCTCGGAGCACGTCGGGGAGCGTGATCAGCCCCCCAAGCTTATAAAAGTCCGCCCGGCTGATGACGGGCAGGACTGGCCAGTCTCCAAAGGATCGAAGTGCCTCCTCAAGAGTTTCGTCAGGATAGAGGTAGGGCGAGGTTTCAACTGCCGCCGGCGTCATCGGCGCGCCTTCTCCCGTGGAATTTTCATCGTTAATGGCCTCCGCTTTATGCCGGCAGACTCGCCAGCCGGCTCGGTCGAGCGACAGAAAATAGCCATCGGGCGCTACTCCCGCCCGTTTGAGCGCCTGCGCGAAGATTTCATCCCTCTGCTCCGTGTTTCCGGCCACCCTCTGCATGGCATTCTCTACGCGAAGCACGGCTTGTTCGCGTTGCTCCTCAATTGACGGCAGATCGATTCCGTCCTGCTGCGAAAGCATGTCAAAGAGCGACGATCGCTGATACTGCCTCGATATCAGATAAGCGATGGTGTTCGAAATCATCACGGGCACGATGGCCGAGTAACTGCCGGAAACCTCGATCACCATGAATACCGACGTGATCGGAATCCGCAAAAATCCGGCGAATAAAGTCCCCATCCCGACCAGCGCAAATGCACCCACCGAGCCCGTGATCTGGTGGAACAGCAGGTGTTCTACGCCGCCGACCGCTCCTCCCAGCATCGCGCCGATAAACAACGTCGGCGCGAACAAACCGCCCGGCGTCCCGCTCACGAACGACAGGCCGGTTGCCACGATTTTACAAATCGCGAGAGCGATGAGAACGTTCCATGTGAATTGATCGTGCAGCGCCCAATCAATGATTGGGTATCCTGCGCCGAGCACCTGTGGCGCGCGTATGCCGATTACGCCGATCGCAAATCCCGCAATCGCCGGCTGAAAATACTGAGTCCAATGCGGAGGGCGCTGCAATCGCGGCCGCGTGAACGCGATGAATTGAAGAAAAAGAACTGACGCGCCGCCGCCTACAATTCCCAACACCGCATACGCGAGAAGCTCTCCCGGATGCTCCAGTCGAAAAGGCGGAACGCGAAACAGCGCGTCGGTGCCGAGAAATTGCCGCATCACGACGACACTCGATACCGCGGCAAGAATGATGGCGCCCAGAACGCCGCCGCTCCAATTTCCTATCACTTCCTCGATGACGAAAAGCACCGCGGAAATCGGCGCGTTAAACGCCGCGGCCAATCCCGCTGCCGCGCCCACCGGCGCGATCAGCCGGATCTTCTCCTGCGATAGTTTCAGTTCTCGCCCGAGCTTGGACGCGATACCCGCTCCAATTTGCAGCGAAGGATCTTCGGGCCCGAGCGATTGCCCGCTGCCAATCGCGAGCGCACACAGGACGAATTTTCCGATGACTGTAATGAATGGTATGTAGCCATCGAAGATGTATACTGCCGCTTTCGTTTGATTCACGCCGCTGCCGCGCGCGCGCGGAAATACGTGAATCGTTAGCGCCGCAATCACAAGCCCCGCAATTGTCGGGACGAGTAGCAAACGAATCTTAGCGGGATGCAATTCGGGACCGAGCAACGTCAACTGCGTCCACTCGATCGCGATTCGAAACAGAACCACGCCGAGACCCGAGAACAGTCCAATGATCACGGCGAGCAGGAGAAAGAGCTGCCCCTCGCCGAACTGTGGTATGCGATCTTCCCAGCGCTCCCAGAACCGCCGAAAATATCCGGGCTTCCGCGCCGACATTGTAGGTTTCGGCAAGTCCGGTATGGCCGGCGATGGCGTGTCGCTCATGCTCCAGGCGCCCCATATACGATATCTTTGTGCAAATCACGAATCGCTGAAAGTGCGAGATCCACGCCTTCAGGCGTGCCGCACTCGCGGTCGCACTCCGTTTCGATGTCAAAAACCACCCGCATTTCGGGAGGTATTTGTTCGGGATGCAAACGAAGGCCATTCTCGCTCCAAATGCCACGCTGGCCGGCTTTGGCTCGGTCCATCAGCGCCTGAAGCGGCGAGGCATCGCTTTTCGCGGCTGGAGCCATGCATTTTTCCGCGCGTGATAGTGCGTCGGCAAGAGCCTTGGCCGCTCGGGCAGCTCGCTCCTCCTCGGTCAAGTTTGGTGCGAAGGGATCTGCACCGAGCACGGCGCGGGAAGTGTCGAGCATCTGAGCGATTTCCGCGTGCCCTGGATTCGCGGCGCGCGCCCGTTCGAGGTAGTAAGCCGCTTGCTTGAAGTCATTCAAGCGATACGCTGCCATACCCGCGCCGGCAAGCGCAGTATCATTAGCGGCCGAAATTTTCAACGAAAGCTGGAATTCATTGAGCGCCCGGTTCGCGTCGCCTGCGCGAAGAAATAAATCGCCCACCGTCGCATGCAGCGCGGAAGCATCTTCGGGGATGCCCGCAGCGAGAGCGATGAGTTCCGCCTCGGCCTGAATGTATTCGCCGTGGTTAACTAGGAACTGGCAAAGCTCGAGTCTGGCCGCGCGGCGCGATTCAACCGGATTGGAGTCCCACGCTCCGTAAATCGCTCCGTGATAATAGTGGATAGCAGCTGTCACCGCGCCGTCCCGCGTCGCAAGACGCGCCAGCTCCAGATTCACTTCTCCATCTCCGGGAAACTCCGTCAACAGATTCAGAAGATAGGCTCTCGACTGATCGGGCTGCCCGAAGGCCGTCAGCGCCTGCGCGAGATGAAGCTGATACGTGGTGTTTTGAGGCTCAAAGATCAGTGCGTTGCGATAATCGTCGCGAGCATCGCGGGCATGCCCGGCCGCGAGGCTCGCGTTGCCTTTCTCGAACCAGTTTTCAGCTATCGCTTGCTGCTTCAAGTGGAACGCGCGGGTGAGGAAGCCCGTCACCGTGAAAAGCGCGATCAAAAGCACGGTGCACAAGAGCAGCACGGCCTGGCGCGAAAACCCCGCGCTTGCTCCGTGAAATCGCTTTTTCTCCGGATAAGTCATCGTGGCTGGGTGCACTACAACGCGTTTTCCATTATATCGTAACACGACGTATTGGCTGTGAAAATCCAAGGCGTGAACTTCGCGCATTAGAAGATTGTGCGCGGGTGCTCTCGAAGACGCTCAATTGCCGCGGGAAATGAATGGCCGAAAAAAATTGGAGGGCCGTGCGGAAGCAGCTAAGCCTGATCGATGAGCCGGTGATGAATGGCGTAAAGCGCCAGCTCGAGACGATCGGAAACGCCGAGCTTGTCGAAGATGTTATGCAGGTGGTTCTTTACCGTCTGCTCGCTAATAAACAATTTCTCGCCGATTTCGCGATTGCGGAATCCCTGCGCGACCAGTTGCACGATTTCCTTCTCGCGGTCGCTCAACAGCGGTTTTTCGCGGCGCTGCCCAGCCTCCGACGACTTCTTGAATGCGTCAATCACTTCGGAAGTCATCCGATTATCGAGCCAAATCTCGCCCTCGTTGACCTTCCGGATGCTCTTGAGCAATAGGTCGCTGGCCGATTGTTTCAATACGACGCCGCGCGCCCCAAGCCGCATCGCGCGCACCACATCGCGATCGTCCTCCGCGGCAGTCAGCACGATCACACGCGTCGACGCCGAGTCGAAATTGATCTCTTCCAGCACGCCCAGCCCGTCTTTTTCCGGCATCCGCAGATCGAGCAGAAGAATATCCGGCTTCAACTTCGCCAGCATCTTCACGCACTCGTTCCCGTTCGAGGCTTCGCCGATGATGGTGACATCATCAGCTCCCTCGAGCAGTTTGCGGAGGCCATCTCGAAAGATGGCATGATCGTCCGCGACCAGTATTCGAACAGGCGGTTTCCCTTTTGTCATTTCAACTCAGTGGAATTTCAATGGTTAGACGCGCACCATGCCCCGGGTTTGATTCTACCGTGAGATTCCCTCCGACACCACGGGTGCGTTCCTTAATTGAAATAGGGCCCAAGCGAAGCCGGTCGAGGTCCTCACTCGAGAACTGACCGGAAAAACTGAAGCCAAGTCCGTTGTCGTCAATGGTAAGAGAGACCTTGGAATCATCCTGGCCTAGTTTTACCACGACGTGGCTGGCATGGGCATGCTTTTTTATGTTGTTGAGTGACTCTCGATATATCTGAAAAATCTCGCGGCAGACGCGGTCCGGCGCCCGCAAATCACGATCTTCAATGAACAGATCAACCACTAGATTCGATTCCGTCTGGTAGCGTTCCGCGAAGCCAACCATTAACTCGCGCAGGTCCGCGCTCTCAATGCGCAGCGGCCGCATCTCCGTCACCATGCGCCGCAATTCGTCCGATTCGTGGCGCACCGTCTTTTGCAGATTGCCGATATCTTCGGAAAACTGCTTGCTTCCGTTAGGGAGGTTTCGCCGCATCACTTCCAGTTGAATCTGCAGGCTCAAGAGCGTCTGCAGTATTCCGTCATGAAGATCCCGTGAAATGCGGCTTCGCTCGCCCTCGACGGCGCGCGCTCGGGCGTGCCGCATCTGATAAACGTTTTCGAGTGGCGGACCAAGATGCCGTGCAACTCGCTCGAACCAACGCAGAACGCCCGGCGACCATTTCTTGCGCGAATTGAACACCATCAGCCGCCCCACAGGCCGGCCGCTTGCATCTTCGAGCGTCGCTGCCAGAAGCGCGCGGACACCGAGTTCCTTCTTCATTGATTCCGGCGGGCGCGGCGGATTCGCGAAGTACTGCCCTGTCCGCCGGTCCCATCCAAAACCCTCGCCTCGGCCGTCAAGCGATCTCCAGCATAGGGTCACCTCCATACAATCGAGCAAATACGCGTCCGCGCGAACCATCGGCAGCGTCTCCGGCCCTTTCAAATTCTGATCGGTTGGGCGTACGCGCCATACGAAAATTCGCTCCAGCTCATCTTCAAGAATCGCGAGGCAGGCCTGTTCGCCGTCGAACGCCTGCGCCACTTCGCCGAGTGCTTGCCGCACCGATTCAGATAGACCACGGCCGAATTGTAGATGGCCGGCGATTTTTTCGAGCACAAAGCGCCGATCCTCTTCTTCCTTCTCTCTCGATCCCACCCAAGCCGCGCCAATACAGCCCGCGGCCAAAGCGGCGCTGAGGACAATAAGATCAGTCACCGTTCCGCCGGTTCGTTGGGTGGCGATTGCGAGCCGTAGCGTCGCCGCCAGAACGGTTATGCCGACAAACGTATTCGCCCTTCGCGCAGTCGCATACGTGGCAACAGCAAACGCTGCGAAACACGATACGAACAGAATTGCCACGAAGGACGACGACAGCACCAGAAATACCGCCAGCGTCGCGACGTCGACCCATACCGGCAGCCGAAGTCCCGATTGCGGCCGCAGCCGTTCCGCCGCCGCGAAGAAAAGCGCAACCAAGAAATAGCCGAAAAGGAGCCACTGGTCGGCCTGGATAGCGTGCCGCCACTGCGCCATGCTCGTGAGCGCGATGAACACGCACACCAGCCGCGCCATTGCGACTTGGCGTCCCAAATGGGTCTTTTCTGCGAGATTTCTGGCCATGCGCCTAGGGCAAATCCCCCATCATCGAGGCTAGCACGGGCTTCGCCCTCGCACTCCGCGGTGTTGCCTGTCGTGTAATGCCGTTTCCGCGATTGCTCGCCAACATCAAATCGAACGGAAAAGTTTGACAGCCGCGAGATAATCTTCGGGGGAAGTCCTGAAGCCTCCTCAGAACGCGGCGAGGAACAATTGACTGAGCGCTACACGCGGGGAGAAGCACGGCGAATTGTGGGAGTTGATGATCGCCGGCTTCGCTATTGGGAGCGCTTGCGATTGGTTCGCCCGCGCATTCGATGGGGCGAGCGCTTCTACGACTTCGGCGATCTCGCGGCGCTTCGCGTGATTAAGCGGCTAACCGATTCGCGCGTCCCTGCGCACCGTCTCCAACGCGCCGTCTCCGCGATGGCGCTCCAACTCGGCCAAACATCGCTGCGCGTCGAAAATCTTCAGCTCGTCGAATGCGGCCGCAGCGTCGCTGTGGTGCCGCCAGGAACAAATTCAGCTCCGTTCGACCCCATCACCCTGCAATGGATATTGCCGCTGTTGCGCCAGGAACCACCGAAGTTGCATCAACTGGAATCGCGATCCGCCGAAGAGTGGTTTGAGATTGCCGCAGGCACCGAGGCCCAGCCCGATACAGTTCACGAAGCGATTTTCGCTTACGAGCGCGTGCTTGAACTCGTGCCAGATTGGGTCGAGGCACATATCAATCTCGGTGTCGCTCAGTATCAAACGCGGCGCCTCGAAGATGCGCAACGTTCATTTCTCGCGGCGCTTTCTCTCGACCCGTCAAACGCAATCTGCCGCTATAATCTCGGTTGCGTCCTCGAGGAAACCGGAAAGATTGACGAAGCCATCGAAAACCTGCGCATCGCCGTTGTCGCCATGCCCGATCACGCCGACGCTCATTTCAATCTCGCTCTCGCCTACGAAAAAAAGGGCAATGCGAAGCACGCCTGCGAGCAGTGGACCCTGTATCTAAAATACGATCCGCAAGGAACGTGGGCCGCTAAAGCTCGCGCGCGCATCCAGCAGCTCGGACGCGGACGAAAGCCGCCCCCGCCGCCGATTCCTTTCCCGAAAAAATAGCGAGTTTGTCGGAAATTCCGCGCACGGCACCGTAACCTTTGCGCGCCTCGGAAGTTATCCTTATTGAGAGCCTGATCCGCGGAGATCGCATTGAAAGCTCGCACCAACGAGCCTGACGAGCAGCGTCTTGTCGAAGCGGCCCAAAAGGACCCAAGCCGTTTTGCGGAGCTTTATGAGAACAACTTCGAGCGGGTTTACGCACTCGTTGCCTCTCGCATTTACGACCGCGATGTGGCGCAGGACGTAACGGCCGAGGTTTTTCATCACGCGCTGGCGAACCTCGGCAAATTCGAGTGGCGCGGCGTTCCGTTCTCGGCGTGGCTCTTCCGAATCGCGGCGAATGCAATCCAGGATCGCAGGAAGCGCGCCGCGAGAGAGCGCGGAGATGAGACGCCCGAAGCGGAAGCCCCAGACGCTGGAGATTACGAGGCCGTCGAACGTCGCGCTGCCCTATTCAGGCTTGTCTCGCAACTTCCGGAGGACCAACGCCGCGTCATCGAAATGCGCTTCGCCGAAGAACGCAGCATTCGCGAGATTGCGCGAGAACTCGGCCGCAGCGAAGGGGCCATTAAACAGTTGCAATTCCGCGCCGTGCAGACCTTGCGAGCGCGCGTGAGTGAATCCAATGACTGAGCGTAAGCAGATCGCGCAATTCGACTTGGCCGTGGATGCGCTCCTGGCGCGCCGCGATGGCGCACCTCCGTCCGTCGCGGCAGAGATCGTGCCTCTTGTGAATATCGCCATCGACTTGCGCAGTCTCCCGCGCGAAGCCTTCAAATCGAATTTAAGAGCAGAACTTGAAAGGAGCATCTCCATGTCATCTAGTGCAAAGCCTGCCCCCAAGCCGAAATATAGCGCAACGCCGCGTCTTTCTATCAGAGACGCTGCCGAAGCCATCGAATTTTATAAGAAGGCGTTCGGCGCTACTGAACTACTGCGCCTGACCACCCCGGACGGCAAGATCGGGCACGCCACACTCCTCATAGGCGAGGCCACATTTCAACTCGCCGATGCCTTGCCGGAATGGGGAGATCCAACCCCGGAGCAGCTCGGTGGCACGCCCATCCGAATCGTGCTCGAGGTCCCTGACGTCGATGCCTTTGCGCAGCGCGCCGTGGACGCTGGAGCAAAGATTCTGATCCCCGTCGCGGATCAGTTCTATGGTGCGCGGTCAGGAAGGCTGCAGGACCCGTTCGGCCACGTCTGGATCGTTTCTACGCACGTGAAGGATGTCCCGTTCGAAGAAATGCAGAGAATCTTTTCTGACATGATGAAGCAGCCGGCGGCACAATCGGCGGAAGAGGCGGTGAAAGTCGGGCCCATCCGCAAAGGCTTCCGCAGTATCACGCCGTATTTTGTCCTCGAAAATGCGAGTGGCTTCATGGATTTCTTGAGCGCCGCGTTCGGCGGTGAGGAAAAATTCCGCATGCCAGGCCCTGGCGGCAAGATCATGCACGCAGAAGCGAGCGTTGCCGGTTCGATGATTGAATTTGCCGATGCCAATGCGGAATTTCCGCCGATGCCGACCGCGCTGCACTTTTATGTGCCCAAAGTGGATGAGGTCTACGCCCGTGCGATCGATGTCGGCGCCAAGTCAATTGGGGCCCCGGCCAACCAGACTTACGGGGAGCGCGGTGCGAGCTTGGTAGACCCGTGCGGAAATAACTGGTATCTCGCGTCGAGCCTCGGTCCAGCTCCCGTTCCGGCGAACGTCCCGAATCTAATGATTTATCTGCAACCCAGCGATGCAGGCAGCTTGATTGATTTCATGGTAAGGGCAATCGGCGCCGAAGTTGTCGATCGTTTCAACGATCCCAGCGGGCGCGTGGCGCACGCGAAACTCCGCCTGGGCGATTCCATAATTGAAATGAGCGACGCTCACGGCCCCTACAAGCCCATGCCGAGCACGATTCACTACTACCTTGCGGACACCGACGCCGCCTACAGGCGCGCCATCGAAGCAGGCGCGAAATCGCTTCGCGAACCGAAAGACGAACCCTACGGCGATCGCAGCGCCGCCGTAATCGATCCCGCAGGCAATCGCTGGTTCTTCGCCACGCATATTAAAGACGTGCAGTTCTAGCTGAAAAGAGTGATGCTCCCCGGGAAAGAGAGCGTTTCGAAGTTTCGCGCGCTCGTCTTCACCCATGCTCGGGCTCGGGATGCCAATAGAACATAAAATAGAGCCGTACGCGGTTATGTTTGTTGTACCGGCGGTTGCAGTGCTGATGGGGATGGTATGGTACAAACTCACCAGCAGGAGAAACCGCCCCTTTGAGCCGACTCTCTGGTTCGTGTTCAGATGGGGTTACATCCTTTTAGTGCTGAGTGCACCCGTTTGGGCGAATCTCGACCGCCTGATCGCCCTTCATCGGTCTCAACCGGCGCTGTTCCTGGTCGGCACGGTGGCAGCTCTGTTCGTGGTGTTTGCGCCTGCCGTTTTTGACTGGCGGCGCGCGGTACGGAAAGAACGGCGGCAATTAGAACAGCGGCAGATGCCGTAGCCAGTTTTGTTCTATCCTGATTCGCTCGACCGAACAGTTCGGAGGGTGCCGATGGATCGAGTTTGGTGCGGCGTGTTGGCATTGCTCGCATGCGTATGCGGCGTGGCGTTGCCGCGCTTTGCGCGTGCGCAGGAAATTCCGCCGAGTGCCTACCAGGAAATGCGCTGGCGCTTGATCGGTCCATTCCGCGGGGGGCGCACCCGCGCCGCCACCGGCGTCCCGAGCCAGCCAAACGTCTTCTACATCGGCCAAGTAAACGGCGGAGTCTGGAAATCCGACGATTACGGCCGCACCTGGACGCCGATCTTCGATTCGCAGCCAACGCAATCCATCGGAGCCATCGCCGTCGCGCCGTCGGATCCCAATATTATTTACGTCGCGTCCGGCGAGGGCCTGCAGCGGCCCGATCTATCCGTTGGCGACGGAATTTACAAATCAACTGACGCCGGAAAAACTTGGACGCATCTCGGCCTGCGCGACGGCCAGCAAATTCCGGCCCTCGTAATTGATCCGCGCGATCCAAACCGCGTATTCGCCGCCGTCCTCGGCCATCCCTACGGCCCAAACGAAGAGCGCGGAATCTTTCGCAGCACCGACGGCGGCGTCACCTGGGAGAAAATCCTCTACAAAAATGAGAACACAGGCGGCTCGGACATCGAAATGGATCCAAAAAATCCCGATGTCCTCTACGCGTCGCTATGGGAGGCGCGCCAGGGCCCCTGGGAATACGGCAACGGCTACAGTGGCACCGATGGCGGCCTCTTCAAATCCACCGACGGCGGCGCAACATGGCGGCAGCTTACGAACGGCTTGCCCAAAGATCTCGTGCAAATTTACGTCGCGATCGCGCCGAGCGAATCGAATCGGATTTATGCGATCGTCGGAACCACCAAGCCAAGCGCGTACGAATCGGGCGCGGGCCTCGGCGTTTACCGCTCCGATGACGCCGGCGAAAACTGGACACAAATCACCACCGACCCGCGCCCCGCGATGCGCATCGGCGGAGGAGACTTGCCGATACCAAGAGTTGATCCAAAAAATGCGGACATCGTCTATAGCGCGAGCATTGTGACGCACCGCTCGAACGACGGCGGAAAAACTTGGACACCTCTTCGCGGCGCGCCCGGCGGCGACGACTACCAAAACCTGTGGATCAACCCGGAGAATCCCGACGTAATTCTTCTGGTGAGCGATCAAGGAGCAATCGTTTCCGTCAATCGCGGCCAAACTTGGAGTTCCTGGTACAACCAGCCCAGCGCTCAGATTTATCACGCCAGCGTGACAAATGAATTTCCGTATCGCGTCTGCGGCGGACAACAGGAAAGCGGCTCGGTGTGTATCGCGTCTCGCGGAAACGACGGAGAAATCACCTTTCGCGACTGGCATCCTGTCGGCACGATCGAATACGGCTACGTCGCCCCAGATCCGCTCGATCCCGGAATTATTTTTGGCGCTGGCACCGATGAAGTTTCGAAATACTACGTCAGCACCGGCCAGGTGAAAAACGTAACGCCGATACCGATACGCGGCGACTACCGTGTGGATCGCACCCAGCCTTTGATATTTTCGCCAGTTGATCCGCACATCCTCTATTACACCGCGAACTCCGTCTTCAAGACGACCGACGCCGGAGAAAACTGGCAAATCATCAGCCCGGATCTCGCGCGCCCTCATCCCGGAATTCCGGCAAGCCTCGGAAACATGGCGGCGAAGGATCCGAAAGCGGACACGCAGCGTGGCGTCGTCTACGCCCTCGCTCCATCATTTAAGAATACAGATACGCTGTGGGCCGGAACCGACGACGGAATGATTTGGTTGACGCGCGACGCCGGCAAGAATTGGAAAGATATAACCCCGCCCGATTTGACCGCCTGGAGCAAAGTAACGCAGCTCACCGCATCTCACTTCGACGAAGAAACGGCCTACGCATCCGTCAGCCGATTCCGCATTGACGACTTGCATCCATACATCTATCGCACGCACGACTCCGGCAAAACATGGAAGCTCATCATCGCAGGGCTCCCCGACAATGCGCCCGTGGACACAGTCCGCGAAGATCCAATGCGAAAGGGCCTGCTCTTCGCAGGCACTGAAACAAGCGTCTGGAATTCATTCGACGACGGCGACCACTGGCAATCTCTGCAACTAAACTTGCCGCACACATCCATGCGCGACCTCCTGATTCACGACAACGACCTAATCGTCGCGACCCACGGCCGCTCCTTCTGGATTCTCGATGACATCTCCCCGCTCCGGCAAATTGATGCAGCAGTATTGGAAGCTGACGCGCACCTTTTCAATCCCGCCCCGGCTTACCGCGTCCGCCGCGACACAAACACAGACACCCCGCTCCCGCCCGACGAGCCAGCAGGCCAAAATCCTCCCGGCAAGGTAGTCATTGACTACTATTTTGCGACGCCCGCGCGCGGCGAAGTCGCCATCGAAATACTCGATTCAAAAAATCTCATAGTTCGCCGCTTCTCAACCACTGACGAGCCCGAAGCGACAGACGAAGACCTCGAAAAGCAGCTCATTCCGCTCTATTGGCTCCGCCCCGAACGCAAATTACAAACGGGCGCAGGAATGCATCGCTGGTTCTGGGATCTCCGATATCCGCCTCCGGACTCGGCGCACCACGGCTATCCCATCGCCGCAGTCCCAGGCGACACGCCTCGCATTCCGCTCGGCCCGAGCGTGCTGCCGGGAAATTACACGGTAAAATTAAGCGCGAACGGAGTCACCTACACCGCGCCGCTCACCGTGAAGATGGATCCTCGCGTAAAGACGGCTACGATTGATCTCGCGCAGCAGCTTGAAACACAGTCCGCACTCGCGGATCTTCTGTCGCGAAGTTCCCTTGCACTCCTTCAGGCACGTTCGCTAAGCAAAGAACTTGATGACCGTTCGGAACGAGCCGCCGGCGCACTGAAGAACGCCATCGCTGATTTGCAGGAGAAACTCACCGCGGCAATCGGCGATCCGGCCGCCCAGAGCGCAAACGTAATGAAAGAACCATCGCTCACAAGCGTGAACGCCCAAGTCGGCACGCTCTACGACCAATTGGATCGAGCCGACGCCGCTCCAACCCCCGCTCAGTCAATGGCAACATCCAACCTATCGGCCGCATCCGCATCAGCAATCGCGCGCTGGAACGACATCGTCGAACGCGATCTCCCCGCACTCAACAAAGAGCTCCGGGCCGCAAACTTGCAGCAAATCCGTATTGAAGCTCACCCTCAACGGGAGGAAGTGCCGCAGGGCGACGAAGAGTAGCCACCGGCGTGTACATGACCATCGTTCATGCAGCGAAATACTTGTTCGATCAGATCTGATAGCACGCCTGTTCTGCGATGAGTTGTCCGAGGCGCCGATAACTCTCAAACGTTGATTCGTTGAACCATTGGTTCATCGTTGAGTCCTGAGGGAACTCGGGGCTTACTCTCTTGTGGTGCAGCAGATCGGCAGTCTCGTCGCCCGTAATACTCGTCTTAAGATAGATGACCTTGCCCATGTATTTGGGGTCTGCGCCGTTGCCTCCGGGAGGCGCCGGATAGCGGATGGTGCCGGTGACATAGTGTACGTCGGCGAGTCCGGTTACTGCGTTTGGGATTAGCGGGTTTAGATCGAGAGAGATCTCGACGCCAAAGTCGGTGCGGCATCTCGCAACCGCATTGCCGATACCCTCGAAGATAGTGTCCTCATCTTGCTCCGCATCGCAGATGACGATAACACTGCAACGGCGGCGAGCCAGTTCATAGACTCCCATGTTTTCGAACTTTCCGCCGTCGCAGAGGCAAACGTACTTACTGGTGTCGTCGGCGAGGCCGAAAAGCTCACCGAGCAGGTAGCGCATGCCGAACGATGGAGTTGGGCTGTTATCCTTGCTCTGCCAGACCTTCCACTTACGTGGGTTAGCGATCCACCATCCCAGCCGAATCGGGCGACCATGATTTCTCACCAGCCTTTTGGATGTCAGCGGCAAAAGTAACTTCTTCTTTATTATCCGACTTGATAGGATCCCGCACTGACAACTCTCTCTCGAGCAGCCATTTGCTGGGCGTGTACGCCGTTACAGCTGCGACGGCTTCTTGCAAGCGAGGATTCTTCTCGAGAGCATCGATTGCTTTCTGCCATTGAGGATGACCCTCTAGCTTGTCAATTACGTCGGGCGAGCGAAGATCATTTTCTAGCGTATCGCTTGTGAGGACATTCAAATTGATCGCGGCCTGAGCCCAACTGGGCAGGCTAGGCATGAAGTGTTCTGTCTTACCAACTTCCCTTACCCGGAGATCGCGATACACAACCAACAGCCGCACGTGATAGAGAGGGGTGCTTTCGGCAATCGATTCCGGTTCTTTTTTCTGGCTGTAGAGCAGCGAGGGGATGCTGATCCACAAAGATTTCGGCCAATTTACGCGACTACCGCCTGCGTGGTCAGGCTGTGCCGGCCTACCGCTTGGCATGAGCAACTCTTCCCAAGACTCGCAGAAGCTTTGACGTTGCCGTTAGGTAGCCGTCGACGAAGGCTCGCCACCCAGCCTACAAGACAGTTATCGCCAGTAGGTCGGCAACTCAGGTGAGAGGAGCTTATATTCTTCGATATGCTCTATGTCAATACCCCCTTTGATAAATTCGAGGATTCCAACGCCGGAGGCTATTTGATCGCCGACGCCCAAGTGCTCATTCCGGGCGGCAACGCGACTCAGATATGCGACCGGGTTTGCCACCCACGCGAGAGTCACAAACCCGGCCTTGTCCGCAAAGCGAAGCTCCGGGGTTTTCTGGGACGCCTTCGGGCAATGGTGCAGACTCGCATCGTTCGGTTATTGCGTCAATCCGCGAAACTACTTAAGTATTTATAAGGGGAAGGAAGCCCCCCGCCCGCGTCTAATGGGTGAGAAACGTCGTTCGGAGACTGTTTATGTGATTAATCACACCGACCGCTTCCGACGCACTGCAAGATCCTGTGGTTTTGCAGTAGGTTACCCGACTGAGATCGTTCTTCATCCCAGCGAACGCCATAAAAGACCAGACGCCAGCCGCTATCGTGACGTTGTGCCGGTCCCATGTTTTTTCCCCATTCGCGTCGGTCCCAACGTAATAACGCAACAGCAAGTGATCAACCACGACAGCCGCCCCAGCAATTAGGTTGGCTTCACCATAAGTCTTGAATGTGTCCCCATTGTTCAAGAAGTCTGCCCTCTCGGAGTAACCGAAATTCGCGACGTGTCGGTTCGCGGCGGCATCAGCATTCCAAGCCCCAAATACAACAAGATCGCTCACCAACAATTCTTTATGGGTCGCGACGTAACGTCCGAGCTTTCCTAGGAAACCTGCTCTCCGCGCCTCCGTCTGAGCGAAAGTGCAGTTCGCGCTCGACAGAAGAACGACTACTGCGATGAAATGTTTCATAGATCTCCTCCATCTTGAGTTCGTGCCAGAGACGATCCTTCCAAGACCGAACTGGGCGATTAATTGACCTGGAAACCAACGAGAATGTATTTCGCACTGCCGCTAGCTAACGCGACTCCGTGTCCCCAGAAGTATTGCCCACCGAATGTCACGCCAATCCAGCCGACGTTTGCCAGAGCCGCATAAAACGATTGTGAGTCGCGTTGACCAAAGACATTGCTCCACTGGTCGGGTGTCAGTGGCACAGAATAAGTAACTGTGGTGTTGTCCTTCGAGCCGAGATTGTATTGGCTCGCCCCTGCCCACCAGCGCCCGTTCGCACTGGAAAGGTTGTCGTTCTGTTGCTCGAAGAATATATGGACCGTCGCGGGCGGAATGTCGCCTGGATCAATCACCACGTACTGCGGCGCTACACTTTCGACCTTAAATGTGACGTTCACGCTGTGCAGAGTCGTCGCTGCGTTAAAGGGTGTTTGTACGTAGTTCACGTGTCCGCCGGTCTCCGAGCTTGGAAACTCGAACGACCACGCCCCCTCGGAGTCCGTAGCAGGATGTGGCGGCATTTCCGCGCTGTAAAAGATGTACCAATTCTGCGGATCAAGTGAGACCACGTTCGGCGCTTCGGGCGGTATGTTCGGCGGCGGTCGGTCACCGATAATACCGAGGCACCCGGATAGGAGCGCACAGGACGCGAGTGTTAAGATCGCGATCAGACATGAAAGAGTTCGTGAGCGCATCTAAAATCTCACTAGCCTCAGTGAATTGGGTTGATGTGGGCGACGTGCAAGCTTATGAAAAAGCTCTGAACGACCATTTCCATGATCGGGAAATAGTTCCACATCCATGGGTCGCTGCTTTTCCTCCAAGAATGCGAAACGAAAAAAGCAGCCGCGAAAGGAACTAAGTTAATCGGATAGACCGACCCTCTGCCGGGCCCCTTCACACATCCGGGAATGTTCCAGCAGCGGGTATCCATCTCCATGGCGGTGACGATTAGTCCGCCTGCCGGAATCCACAACGACCAGAATTGGAGGTCAAATTTCGGTGGCGAATCCGAAGGCACTCGCATAGATTTGTCTAACGAACCGTGAGTTGCGTCGGCCCTATAACCAAGTAGTCGAAACTCCACCAAACTGAGCGAATTATTGGGAATTGCGAGAAGAGGTGCTGAATTCGGCGCAAACGCTACAAACTGCACAACGGAAGGAAAAGACGGCAACGGCACAGCCAACTCTTCGGCGAAAAGCTGCACATTAGGAAAGACATAACCAGGGCATTGAGGCAAAGCAAGAGTGGTGGCGCTCGGCCACCCTGCGGGAGGGCACTGAAATGCCGCTAACGATGGCAAAACGTCAGTGGCGTCCGGAAACGCCAGCTTGGCCATTGCAGATTGCGGACTCGCGACGGATGCAAGCAGGAATGAACCAGCGATAACAACCAACACGCGAACACACATAGGCGGGATTCTTAGAGTCATGCCTCGAAATGACCTCCCGTTAGGTTTTATTTCTAGCCGGTGCCGCACATCCGAGTGATTTGATTCTCCCGCACTCGGCTATTTGAGTAGGCGAATGGTAGATAAGCATTTTGTGTACCAAAGATGGACCCCAGTATTACCTGTACAATCAATACACCTATAAGTGTAGTTGTCCGGGTATTCCCGGATTGGGACGGAATCATTCCCGAAACGGCAACGCATCCTCGTACTTACGTAGTTCTACTTATTGACATAAACGCCAATACCACTTATCGTCGCGCGCTTTTTAAATCGAGGGCTCGATGACAGACCACGCGACCCCAGCTCGCGCGCCGTCAGACAGACAAATCTATTTCGACAAGCTGATCGGGGAATCTGCTCCGATGCTGCGTCTCTTCGATCTGATCGAAAAGATTAGCCACTGCTCTGCTCCGGTTCTTATATTGGGCAAGACCGGGACAGGAAAAGAATTGGTGGCACGCGGGATTCATTTCAGCGGACCTCGGCACAGTAAGGAGTTCATTCCCGTTGATTGTTCTGCATTGGCTCCCACGCTGATAGAGTCCGAACTATTTGGACACGACAAAGGCGCATTCACAGGTGCGGACCGGCCGAAGACGGGCCTCTTCCAAAGCGCCGACGACGGAACGATATTTCTGGACGAGATGGGTGAGCTTCCAATAGTCCTTCAGGCCAAGTTATTGCGGGTTCTGCAAGAAAGAGAAATCAGGCCAGTGGGCTCCACGAGGCGGATTCCAATTAATGTCCGGATCATCGCCGCTACAAACCGAGATCTTCAAGCAGAAATGCGGGCGGGGACGTTCCGTGCGGACCTATATTTTCGGCTGAATGTGATACAGATCAGAGTTCCTGATTTGCGTGAGAGAAAGGGCGACATCCCGTTGCTGGTGGCATTTTTCCTAAAAAAATTCTCTGACGCCCTGCATCCCGTTCGTGAGATCTCGACGGACGCACTGCAATACCTAATGAACTACGACTGGCCGGGCAACGTCCGCGAATTGGAAAATGCTATCGAATGCGCGCTGGCTCTAAGTTCAAACAACGTTTTGACAGCCGAGGACGTCGCTTCGATTCCCTCGTTTGCACCGCCTTCCGAAACCAACCAACTTATACCGCTTGCAGAGCTTAAACGTCGCGCCATCCTCCACGCCGTTCACCAAGCGAACGGAGACAAGGTTGAGGCGGCGCGCCTTCTGGGCATGGGAAAGACCACGTTGTACCGGAAGCTCACAGAGTTCGCGAGAGATTCGGGGACAAACTCTGGCGCGCACGGACAGGAATAAATGCGGGATGAAAGACGTTGCGGCGGATGCACGCCCCTCGCGTCGGCATCGGCCATGGGTGATGGACTCGTTTCCCGCTATTGCTGGCTATCAAACGAGCGAGATTGCGGCCGCTGTCTTACAACATTCGCTCTTGACGACCCGCCAACCGTCTGTTATCGTACCTTTGGACTATGGCTAAACAGTACATGTACGCAACGGTTAAAGCGCGAGCCGACGCAGCAATCCGCCCAATTCTAACCGGGACACCAAAACAATTAGAAATCGCCGTAACCCACACAAAACAAAACATTGAGGCCATTTCTAACCGGGACACGAACAGTACCACTTCGAACGCGTTTCGCGGGTCGAACCTTGCCGGGTCCTCACAGCGCCGCATCTACCGAGCCGCCCCGACAGCCAACCCGCAACCTCCACAGCAATCGCTACGATTTCGGGCCAGACTGACCCCATTCCTAATCGTAAGTCCAAAACGATTAAAATTTGCCGTAACTCACACTAAACAAAAGACCGAGGTCATTTCTAATCGTATGAAAATCACTACCCTTACGGAGGCCAATAACGCGCTGAATCCAACTCAGGGGCTCGCCCTCAGCGCCCTCGCCACGCTCGCGTCGCCTCCGCAATTGGTGGCCAATATCAACGCTCAAACCACTTTGATGGTGACGCCCATTTCCTTGGACACCGCTTCCTCGGAAGAGTTGAATATAAACCTCGCGCTTAGCGAACCCAGTTCGGCGATCTCAGTTCTGGGCGGACCCGCAACCTCGTCGTTTGTTCGTCAAGATCTCGCCAACACTGTCGCCAATGCCAATGTACAAACCACCGTGCAGGTGGACTCGATGAAATTGTTGCAGGTCTCATCGCGTTCTATGGATATTACTCACGCCCAGTCCGCTGTTCCCGTGCCCGTCGTCGGTTGGGTCTATGACTCGATTTTCGGCACCGTTCCCTGGATGAATGACCATCTGTTGGCGATCCAACGGCAACCCAAGACCATTCAGAATCGCGCAGTCGTGGTGGTAAGGGCTGTCGTCGTGCCGACGGCCATGGATCTTGGCTTAAGCATTCCATTCCGGTCGGAGCAAATCAGCGATCCATCACGTCAAGCAGTCTGAGGCTGAGTACGTTAAACGAGACAGATAACAAGTGGACCGAGTTTCACCAGCAGTTGATGAATTGTATTTTGAGAGGCGAAAATCAATGCATGACCAAAATCCGCCTGAGTAAGATTCTGGATCGGGAATGACGCTAATCATGCCGGCAGCCAAACGCCTCAGAAGATTTCGATCAGAGTAGCGTCCGCAGCTTGGCCGTAGCTCGCCCCGGCGTAGGCCATGGCATTTGCCTGGTGGGAAGAAAACCATGCCTGTCGACAGAAACTCTCCACACAGGGAACGATCGCCTTCCACGCCAGGACGCATTCGATGATCGGACGCAACGCGCATCCTCGCCCGTGGTATCGGCGGGATGGACTCGCTGTCCTCAATGTTTCAGTCCGCCCAGAACCATCTATTTTTGGATAAAGTTACTTGCGAAATTCGGACGCGGTAAATCTGACGCTTGCCGGGCCAAGAGCCAGGAAGCTTTGGACTTCGAGTTCGACAGAATCGAGTCGATCACGCGCCGCCTGAACGCCGGCAATTCCGGCAGCTTGTGCCGCCCGACCGCGCGCCAATGCACCACCCGCGACAGCTGAAGCCTCGCGGAGGAATGCGTTTATCTCCGCATCCAACTTTTTGCGGCTTTCGCGCACGCGTTCGGTAACGTCGCTTTGTACTCTCGAACTGTTGACTTCGAGCAGTTGATCGAGAAATTGGCGTGCATCGCGGACGATCCCACCGTACAGACCCGCAGTGCCGAGTAATAGATCCGAGATAAATAGAAACGGAGATGCTGGCGTAGCCACCCGCTCGATCAAATGGAAATGGAATTGTGACCTGATACTTAGCCCCTGCTCAGAATCAAGGTCCCCCGGAAGGCCGTTCAATTCCGGCATGTCTGTCTCCCCACACCGATGCAAATATTCATTCGCTAGCACGACGAAGCGTTTGGCTGTCTTCCGAAACTCCTCTTCCGCGAACTTTGCCTCGCCTCCCAGCCACGGCTTGAGTTGTTCGCGAGCAATTTCCTGTGCTAACTGGTTCACGTTTCGACGATACTTAGGCCCGTTGTGAGTGCGCTTCAACGAAGACAAACGCTCCGTCATTTCATTTTGGGCGTTGACTCGAGCCTTTCTCAAGAAGGCATTCATCCGTTCTACAAAGACACCCGACAGACGCTGCTGTTCAGCGCTCAATAAGATTCCTAGCTCCCGCATGGTGGTTTCTGACTCTTCTAAAGTTTTCTGGAGTGTTGCGTGGCGCCGTTCTGATTCCTCTACCGGGCGCTCTAGCGCATTCCGTTCTTCCGTGATCACGGCGAGCAGTTGCCGCGACGCGTTCTGGATTCCTCTATCGGCCGCCTTCCGAGCCAGTGAACGTCCCGAGCGCGCAACTAATTCCTCAAGTGAATGAACAAATTGTTCCCAGTCCCGTTCGGGACCAGTTCGCTCCAATCGATCCAGGGCGCTGATTTCAAAAATCGCAGGCAACGTCCTCTTCAGGCGCGTTTCCAGGACATGACGGGCGAATTCCAAGGCGGCAGAGCGCTCAGCCGCATTTGTCCGGTCTGCTTTATTCAACACAAATAGAAAATCGTGCACTTCCTGAGAGAGAGTTTCGACGAGTTGGAGTTCGTCGCCCGACAACGGAGGATCGGCACCAATGACGACGATGGCCGCATCAATATGAGGAATGAATGCGCGGGTCGCCGCGGAGTTCCCGGCGAAAACCGATCCAAGTCCTGGCGTGTCCACTAGACACATCCCTGTCTCTAGGAGCGGGCTTGGAGCAAAGATTTCCACGCCGTCCACGCCTTTCGCATTCTCAGGGTTCTTTCTCTCAGAGACGTACTCTTCCACGTCGCTAACGGAGATATTCGTCCACGTTGCATTATGTAAGCGAACACGCGCCGCCAGCCGATCCCCACGCCGGATGACCGTCGGCACGGAGGTCACCGGGACCACAGCGGACGGGAGAACCGGATGCCCAATGAGTGCATTGAGCAGTGTCGATTTGCCGCGTTTGAATTGACCGATACACGCCACATAGAATCGTCCTTCTTCCACCCTGTCGGCGACACTGCGGGAGTCGGAAGCTATGCGCTGTGCTCCGAACTCCGCGGCTAATTCTGACAATCGGTAAAGTACGGCGCGATCTGAAGTGTCCCGCAGCACGGCTTGCCGATTTTGCGAGGCTCCGGTCATTGAAGGAAGTTTGAAGAGTGCGCCATCCCTGACCTGGTTGACGGCATTAGGTAATCCACGTGCAATTCGTTCTCTCGACCCACCAAATAATCGAATTGGGACCTTTCTTCCATTTCTGCTAGCCGCCCTCGATTTCACGGCCAGTCGCTACGATCGCGCGCCATCTTGATGCACGTATTTGATAACTTCGACTTCCGACATCGCAATCAACCCTTCGCCCACCATCTCGTCCAGATAGGGAATCAGCTTTTGCACTTTGTCCTCAGTATCAATCACGCTGACCATAATGGGCGCATCCGAGGAGAAAGAAAGAAGATGGGACCGATGAATCAGAGTGCTGGCGCCATATCCTTCGATGCCCCGGAACACAGTAGCTCCGGCAATATCCAACTCTCTGCATTTCTCAACAATGGCACGGTAGAGTGGTTTTTCCTTCCACTTGTCGTCCTCGCCGAAATGGATGCGAAGCATTTTGGCTTTACCTTCGAGCTTCATTGCCGGGCCACCTTTCTTCTCTCCTCGCCCTGGTAATTATGGCTGTACTTTATGATGTCAACGTCGGAGAGAACTACGAGCCCTTGTTGGACCATGCCGTCAAGAATCGGGAAAAACGAGCGAAGCTTCTCTTCCGTGTCCACCGCCGATAGCATCATAGGCCGGTCGTGGGAAAGATTTAGCGTCGTCTCCTGGTGAATACGCCTGTTGGCTCCGTAGCCCAGAATTCCCTGGTAGACCGTGACTCCCGCAATGTCGTTGGCGCGCATGCTCTCGATCAATGCTTTGTGAAGGGGTTTGTCGCGCCATTTATCGTTCTCGCCGATGAAAATTCGCATCAGCTTGGCTTTGCCTTCACTCCTCAGCGAAGGAATTGAGGTCTGTGGGCCTTTCTTCTTGGACTCTTCGGACGGCTTCACGACGGTCGTATCTTGGACTTCAATCAGTCCGCTACCCGCCATCTCGTACAGCTTCGGCAAAAGCTCTTCGACCTTATCTGGCGATTCGATGAATTCGATCTTGATGGGAAGATTTTCGGTCAGCCGCTCGATGCGCATGGTGTGCAGATGATGGTCAGCGCCGAATCCAGCGATGCCGCGCACAACGTTCGCTCCGGATATCCCGCGATAGAACAGAAAGTCGAGGATTACTGAGTAGACCGACTGCCCATGGTACTGATGGTCTTCGCCAACGTATATGCTGACCTTTTTAGCAGGCCCAGCTTTAAGCATGTACCCTCCTAATCCAGGATTCCTTTTTGAGCTACGAGAAACTCTGCCGTGCGACGAGAAAGTGCGAGTGAAGACTTCGTGCACCTTTTTTGAAAGTAGCGCAAGAAAACGGTGACGGCGAGCTCTTGTCCCATCATGAGATGGTCCTACCAGTGATGATGCCTAACCACACCGAGACGAATCCAATTACAACACTGAGCGCCACATTCAAACCAGCGATGAGAATCTCACCATCCTGAAAGTTGCGAAATGTCTCCAACTCGAATGTTGAAAACGTTGTGTAGCCCCCAATGAAACCAATTGGAATCAGATATCTCCAATTGGGACTCCAGTGAGTCCTCTCTGCAAGAAGAGTCACTACGAGACCGATGAGAAAAGATCCTGTACAGTTGATGAGGAAAGTTCCGTAGGGAAAGCGAACGCCTAATCGATTGCTGACGTAGCCGCCCACCGAAAAGCGCAATATGGAACCTAGCGCTCCTCCAATGCCGACCATCAAATATTTTGTCATGTAAACTAGTTTGATTCCCCCTTTCGGGCATGTTGCATGGTTTCTCCCGAGAACAGTGGCGTTTCTTCGCTCTCGAACTGCTTCTGGACTTCGGCGTCAACACTCTCGGACTTAGAGGCTTCCAAGAGTCTTATGTCTTGGCGAAGACCATGTGCATATTCAGGTACAAGGCCCCTGCCAACGGCCATTCGCTCCGCTTGTGCTCGGTAGCCTTCCGCATAGGTTTCAAATCGCCGGGAAAGCTGATTAATAACAAGTCGCGTCCATTCCCTCAACACTTCCGAATACGTGCCAAGCGCCTTATCCAGAGCACCGCCCAATTCCTGGTGAAGTTGCCTTGCCAGCCGTTTTTCGGCAAATCGCCTGCCAAATAGTGCGCTAAGTCTCGGCCGGACAGTCGATGCGTTCAGCGATCCTGGATCGAAGATCGGTGTGCCACGAACGAGAGATTGAAACTCCTCCTCTCTGGGGATAACAGTGATCCCAAGACACATCGCACTGCTCTTCAGATCGTCCCGAAGGCGAACTGCAAGCGCCTCGAGCGAATCGTGAAGGGTCTTTACTAATTGCTGGATGGTCTGCAGTATGGATTCGCGGATAATTTTCTCTGTCGGCACGACTGCACTGGGATCTCGCCCCCATTCATCCATCAGCCTCGCGGATGCCGCCAAATAACCGTTCTGCACGCCGAAACCGTTCCTTTCAAGCACTCTTTCCCAGGCCGTTCCCGTTTCTTCAATCAATCCTGTCGCTTGACGCAAACGCGTCTCTGCAGCGCGAATCTCGTCGTGCGTTCCACCAGCCGATGTCCCCTTGTGTTCGAGCTGCACTCGCAGCGCCGAAACCATGGATTCACGCAACGCACCAATTTTTCTTTGGACAGACGATGCCCTGAGTTCCTGCGAGTGTCCGTACAACGGAAGGATTTCCCCCTCAAACCACCGATTCAGTAACTCTTCATGCGAGGGCAGAGCGCTTACCGGGTGGACGCGCACTTCGAAATTGCATCCCGAAGCGATGTGCTCTCTTACGTACTCGCTCATCTTCTCGCGATCTTCAGCGCTCAAGAGATCAGTTTTGCTGAGAAGTACATTTGCAGGAACGGCCGCCCGCTGCAGCGTCGAAAGGATTTGCAGATCCTCGCGACTCAGTGTTGAGCCCCCATCAATCAGGACGACTCCGAGATCACACTTGGGCAAGTAGGCGAGAGCTTCCTTCGCCCCGCTCGTCGCCAGCGAGCCGAGACCGGGCGTATCGACAAGTGTGACGCCTTCGCGAAGCCGTGCAGCCGGAAGCACCACAGTAATCCGAGTCACGCGCTTTGCATTCTCAGGATTCTGCTGTTCGGTCGCAAACTCAGCAAGCCTGGTAACCTCCATCGTTTTCGTAGGAGCTTCAGCAAAGGAAACTCTCATGAAAGACTTTTCCCCGTACTCGATTCGCGTGGGGACTGCGGTAATCGGTGTGACTCCTACCGGAAGCACATCTGTCTCCAGAATCGCGTTCAGAAGAGATGACTTTCCGGAACTCACGCGTCCGAAAACTGCAATCTCGAATGTCTTGTCTTCTGCGCGGTCCAAAATCGACTCGATAGTCGCGCGAAACTCAACTAGACCGCGATCATCCACGATTTTTTCAATCTTTGAAAGAATCTCTAGATCATTGCTATTCTGCTCGAGTCGCTGCAGGCGCAACTTGAGGTCTTGCCCGGCTCCCTCGACGAGATAACGATCGAGGTTGGACACCATACTGCGCAACTCACCAGCAATCCCATTCAACTCGGTCGCTGCGGCTTCTGGCAGGTCACCGTATCCGCGCATGTACTGCGGTTTCAGTTCCTCCACCGCAATGTCAATCGCGCCGAGTGCAACATGAACTGCGCGTGAGGCCGGGATCGACGGTTTTTCTCTTGGAATGCCTTGGCCATCTAACACGCGAAGGAGTTGCGCCCGGATGCGAGAGATGTAGTCTTCAATTGTTCGGCGCTGCGTCGGTGCAACATCCTGTGACAAACGAAGGAACGCTGCTTTCGAGGCGCTAGCGTGCAGAATCTGCTCAATATCTCCTAGTAGCTTGTCGATGTACTGGCAGGTTACGCGTAATCGTCGTGCTTGAAATTCGTTCAATGATGCTGTATTCGTTGATGATTGAGGATCCATTTCCTCTAAGTCCTTTGTTGGACGACCATGACCGGACAGTGAGCGTACCGGAGCACCTTTTCAGCCGTGGACCCAACAAGCATCTTTTCGAATCTCGACTTGCCGCGCAGACCAAATACAATCAAGTCGACGTGGTCTGTTTCAGCACGATGCGAGACCAGATTCCGTCGCCTTATCCGACGGGGCAGACCCATCGTATCCAATGAGCATCTTCTTAAACTGGGAGTGTCTCCGGCCCATCATATTTCCTCCTTAGTCCGTGCTGAGGGCTGTGAATTCCTTCACAGTTGACTCTTGCTCTGCCTTCGGCAGTAAATGTCTCGGCATAAACCACGCGTTCGCGAACATCGTCGGAATAACGGCGCTACCGATAACTGTCGCGACGATGTACGAATACTGCGATTGGTCAATAATTCCGTGACTAAGGCCAAACAGCGCCGAAATCGTGCCAAACGTCAGGCCAGTTGACATCATCAATGTGTAATACAGACCTTCCTCACGCTGGTATTTGAAGGCTTTCACGGTTGGATAAAGCCCTGCTACCTTCGAGACCATCTTTGCGCCGAACAAAACCAGAAATACAATTGGCGCCGCTATGAGCGCAGGAACAGACACGAACGATCCGGCCCGTATGAAATAGAACGGCGTTAGCAGGCCGAACGTCAGCGTCCGAAGGCGGCGAACTAAGATGTGATCTTTTCCGACGGTTCCAGCCAGTACCATCCCAATTATGTATGCGGGAAGAACAGCTTCGCTCCCGGACCACACAGCCAATCCGCCCATTCCGAATAACAAGAAGAGAAGATATTTTGCTTCCAGTTCGGACACTCGGCCACCATAGAGCTTGAAGAAACGGGGAGTCAGGAAAGGCAGGATAAAGAACACGACGGCGCTCACTGCGACGAAAATGACAGTCCGTATCGTGAAAGGCGAAAAAATGAGGCCCAGTGCGATGACAGTCCCCAGGTCATTTACGAAGCACGCTGCCAGGATCGCCTTTCCAAAGTCGGTCTTGTTGAGGCCAAGTTCAAGCATCACCGCATAGACGACCGCAACAGATGTTGTGGAGAGGGCAACACCTGCGAGCCAGCTCGACATCACGGACCAGTGCAAGATGAAGCGAGCTACAGCCGTGCAACCGAGGAACGGCCCGAAAAAACCGACGAGGCCAACCACCATCGCTTCCTTCCACTTGGTCCTAAAAATCACTGGATCAAGTTCTGCACCCGCGAGAAATGTCAGGACAATCGCACCGGTTCCTGCGAGGAAAGTAATCCACTCGGACTTCGCAGCAAGTCCCATCGGGCCGACGATGGCGCCGATGATCAATTGCGCGACCGTTCCTACGACGATTTCTGACAGCGCCGTGGAGATTTTGAACCAAATCGCGAGGAGTGTGGCGATGAGCGCCAATCCGACCCACACGGAAGCTAGTGCCCAGACATTTTGCATGTCAGTTCTCGCTTCTGTCTTAGTTATCGGATCGCTGCCGGGGACATGACTCCGCGACAAGATCCTTGTCAGGAGTCATCATCTGTCCCGGCAAAAGAGGGACAGCGGTTATGGGGCGAACTCCTTCGCCACTTCGTTTATGATACTTCGGTACCAACAAAAGTCAACGTACTTACGTTAAACGTCAGACCGCCTGCCCGTAGAGTGCGGCGTGGGCGCACGCCACCATATCCGCGCTCGAAACCAAAGCCAAAGATGCGGTACAATGGCCTCCTCCATGATTTGAGGAGGACGTTTATTACCGACGCAGAAAATTCCGGTGCACCACGCCACGAGGTGTCGAAGTTGGGCGGGAACAATTTCGGCGATAGAAAAAAGAATGAGCAAATTATCCCCGCAGTAAACTGATTCTAAACAGTGGTGAGCGTAGCTCAGTTGGTAGAGCATCGGTCTGTGGCACCGAGGGTCGTGGGTTCAAATCCCATCGCTCACCCCAATATCTCGTCGCCAAAATATCGGTTCCTGTCGACGGCGTAGATACTATTCTCGTTCGTTCGAAATGTGCGCGTTAGCCTCGATTCGCGATCTGACTCTTTACTTCTCCTTCAACTTCAGTTTGCCGCTGGCCTTATTCTCTTCGAGAAATGCCAGCAATCTCGCGCTTGAGTCCAGCAGTCGAATCCACTGCTCGTAATACAGTGTCACCGGAAACCGGCCGAGTCCGTATACGCTCACTCCTCCTTTCTCTCCAACTCTGAATTCCAGTTCGCCCGAACGGCGCCCCCCTCCTTGCTTTTCCAATTCAGCCAGGCGCGCTTTCAACTCCTCATGTGATGGCTCCGTCATTTCCCCTCCTCGAATCAACAGCGATCTATATAAATTATAACCAATAATCGCAAGCTAGCTTCGCGATGAAAAATTAGTCCAACCCGAAGAATAGAACCCTCGAAAACATGGCATCACGCCCACTGCCAGCATTCAGAATGGTAGGTGAGAAGCGAAGAGCAATGCATCGTCATCGGGCCGAAGGGCCCTGACGAGCGGCTGAAGACTGGCACGACAGGCGCCGACTCTGCTTTGTTGCAAAATTCTCAAAACAGAGAAAAAATTGCGTTTAATCTTGCGGTTGCGGCGTCGGTACTGGCGCCGGTGCTCGCGCCGGCTCAGTATCCGCGGTCGCGGCAGTCGGCTTCGCCTGATCCGCGGTCTGGGTTGCACTGCCCGGTGCTGCGTAGAAGGTCAGGTATGGCATGAAAGGTGTGACCTCAAACGGCATCTTTTCTCGCTCCGAAATCAGCGCGACCGATTTCGTTTTGACCATCTCGATCTTGTCTGTCCACGGATCGAGCTTGATGCGTCCGCCGAGCGGCAATGCCGAGATCTGATCGAGGTTGGCCGCCTGCAGCTGCGGGGCCGAATTGACAAGTTGCTGGCCCAGAAACACGCGGTCTCCGAACCTCGGGTTGATCAACGCCGGCAGCGCCTTCTGTTCCGCGTCAAGCTGTTTCAGAAAAAGTCCCGGCGTCTTGAGCTTGTCCTTATACGGCGAATTCCTCAGCAGCTCGAGCGCTTTCTGATTTGCCAGCTCCATTTCATGCGGTGAAGCGTGGAAGGAAAAGCGCGCCACGATTTCGGTGGTCGAAATATTGGTCAGATCGTTGAAGCCCCAAGCGTCCGAACTCCGCTTCGTAACGATGATCGTGCCCATTTCCTGCGCCAGCATAGTCGCGAGAGTCGCCTCATCCGGCAGCACGTCAAGCAAACCACGGCTGATGACGATTGTGTGCCCGATCGAAAATGACTCCAGACTCGAAGTCAGCAGAACCCGGCAGCGAATCTCCGGCTCGGTCTCGAAATTATTCGTGAGTTCGATGTTGTTGACCACCGTATCCAATACTTTGTCCACTGGCCCCGGAGGCGCGACAAAACCGGAACGTTGCAGCCGCTCCAGCACGTTGTCCTCAGCCTTGCGCTGCCATTCCCTCTCGGCTTCTACGGGAGATGGATCCTGAGAATCAGCAGCTGAGTCCACGATCGCTCCCGGCGCTTCCACCTGCAGATCGCTGAACTCACTCTCGTGAACCGCGCCTTTCAAATCGTAGCCCCAGAGCCGCGTTTGTGACTTGAGTCGAACCGAGCTCGCGCCTGTCTTGCCTCCCGATTCCTGGCTGAAAATGTACGACGGCAGCCACACGCCAGGGCGCATGTTGGCGCGCCAGCTATCAAAGTGGAGGTTGAAGCCGTCCATGGTCGCGATCGGCGTGTACACTCCGTTGAAACGAACAATCGTGTAATCGTTCTCGTTCGCCCAGATGCGCCCCTTGAACCGAAACTTTCCTGATGACGGTAGCGGCGTCACATCAAATACCACGCAGCGCACTTCGCCTAGGAATTCCCGGCGGACGAAATCAAAATGATAGTGCGACCGGTCGATTCCCCGCTCGTCAATAAATACCATCTCAAGGAAGCCATCCGGCTCGTACTGCGCGGAGAAAAACTCTGTGAGATGAGAAAGAGGGTTCAACTTTTCCATCGCTCCCTTTGGCTTATCCAGGAGAGAACGGTCGACCACTCCCTTTTTAAAATCCGCGAGGCCAAGAAAATAGTGGTCCTTGGACGGAACACTTCCGAACTCCTTGTCCGGCCGCATTTCCTGGATGTACGTCTCAATGATGGGACTGTAATGCCGGATCGTGGCGATCTCGCGATTTTCGGCCGCCGCGATGCGGTCTACCACCTGATCGGGGTTCGAGACCGCTTGTTGCGCTCCCGTCCAGTGAGGGAGAGCGGAAGCCAATGCCACCAGAAGAAATGCACCGAACCACACTCGCCCACTGCGCATACACCTGTTCTTATTAACGGAAATCATCCGAGTATCCTCCCAAGCCCCGGCAAATACCGATGTCACAAACGAGACATGACGAATTCTCGCGAGATTCGAACCGGGATCTTTCCTGACCCCTCAGGAAGGAGATCAAATTCTACGCGCAGGCGCTTCAACTGCAACAAGAAAATCTAACAACTTTTGAAAGGTACTGGCACTTAACGTCTACCAGAGAGTATCTAGAGGTTTTGCAGCTTATAGGGGATTGCTATCGAAAACGACGTAACTTCCTGAAGGCATCTGCCCGCTACGCCTTGGGCCGTCTCGGTCTAGCGGGACGTCGGGTGCAGGCCGATGCGGCCGTTGGTTTCGCCCGCGACGAGTTCTCGCATGCACAACTCAATCATGTTGGCGTTGCACTGAAAAATTTGAAACAGAGGGAGGTCCTGCGGCTGCACCACGTAGTTGCCCGACTCGATCGCGTCCGTATCCGGAAAATTCGCGATCACGATGCCGTTTCCAGGCGACGCGCGTACGCGGAACTGGCCCGATGACGGCTCGTAGTTACCGTAGCTGTAGCATTGCCCGATGCACGCGCGATCCACAAAATGATCGATCAGCACACGCGAGCCGCGCAGCGGCCAGATCGTTGCGACGATGCGTTGGCCGGGCGGCAGCACCCGCTCGTACTTCTCCGCCTGCGCCTCCATACGGTTGAGCGTGCCGGTATCAAGATACAGATAGGAGAAGAATAGCGCCGCGATCGCCGCAAACCCCGCCACGTGCCATCTTTGCGGCCGCAACGCCCCGATCACGCACAGCGCAAGCACTGCACTCACAGAGGTGAGGCGCTCGGGCAGCAAACCCACCTGTGGACCGAGCAATTGCGTCGAATACAAAACGCGGGGCAGCAGCAGCGCGGCAACCACGGCAATCACATACAGCTGTAAAGGGAGTCCAATAGATCCCATCGATTCTTTCCCGCGCCATCGCAAAATGATGTCTACCCCGACGCACCCGAGCAGAAACGCCAGCATGGCATTGGCAACGAGATGATATTGAGCGCCATATGTCACCAGCTGATCGGTGCCGTTGAGACTCATCAATTCGCTCGCCAACGAACCGGAGTTCCACACGACGTTGAAATGACGCGCGAGATAGAAATGTACCGCGACCAGAAATGCAATCGCACCGCCGAAAATAAAAATTTGCGTGCGCGGGTGCAGCCGTTCCGCCATCGCGGTGTAGCTCCCGATGCTAACGAGCAGCAAAAATCCCAGCGGATGTGCTATCCACGCAAGCGCAGCCAGCAGCAACACCAGGGCTCGCTCCCAGCCGCGGCCGCTCACAAGTAGCGCCAGTCCGGCAAATGCGAGCCCGAGCGATAAGTAATAATTCATGAAGCCTTGCTCAAACGTCCAGCCATACGCGAACGCTGCAAGCACAGGCATCACGAACCATGCCGGACGCCGCGTGAGCGAGCAAATAAATGCAAACGCGCCCCAGAAAAAGAGCAGCACCGTCGCCGGCACAACGATTTTTTCGGCCGCGTGAATTCCGAACGCGCTAGCCACTCCGCTCAAGCAGTAATCGAATAGGACGTTGTTCCACTGCCGTGCCAGCCACAGGCCTGGAGCTTTTCCTTCGCTGATCAATTGGGCGAGCCATGCATTGTAAGTGTGGCTGGCCAGGTCGCCGGCTTCGATGCGTTCGTGCCAGAAGCACGGAACGATCAACGCGAGGGAAATCGCAATTATGAGTAGATAATTTTTCTTGAGGAATGACGATGCGCAATCGAGAGCGGAATTTCCCCGGCCCGCCGCTATTCCACCATCAAGAACTTGCGAGCGATCAAGAAACACCTTCTGATCGTTGACGACGGACGCATCAGTAGACTCGCCGGGCTTGATATCCATGGATAGCTGCCATCGTAGCAGCCAGGCCATAACACACGACCCGCTCGCCGTCACAAAGTAGCAAAAGCGATACTAGAGATAGGAAAGCCAGGTAAGTGCGGAGCCCGATAAACGCAGAGAAATACGATAGACAATGCTACTTGCCCGATCCCTCGGCGATGGCGCTGAAATCGCTCCGCTTGACCACCGCATCCGTCTTCGCTTCTTTCTGAATGTCCGCAAGGGCCCGGCGTGCTTCATCGAAGTGGCTGGCCGCGCCTTTGGCATCGCCGGAAAGCTGCAGGCTGCGGCCCAGCAGATATTGGCTCTGCGCGATGAACGCGCGAAGCCCGAGCTTCTCGCTGCGATTCAGCGCGCCGTTCAATTCATCCTTCGCCTTTGGATAATTCTTCGCGTCTATCAGCGCCTCGGAGAGATAAACCGAGCAATCCACGGAAAGATATTTCAGCCCGAGTGCATCTGCGTCATTCGAGAGACCCCGAAGCGTGACCGCCGCCGACGCCGCGTTCCCTTGTTTAACCGCAACTTTCGCCAAACTCACTTTCGAGAGCAGCACAAGGTGCCGGTCGCTTGTCTTCGAGGCCGATTGCAGCGCCTGCTGATAAATCGGCGCCGCCGATTTGTAATCTCCCTGATAAAAGTAGCTGTCGCCTTCGTCGTTCAGCGCCTGCGCCACCTGAATCTCGTTCTTCGTATCCCGCGCGATCTTGAGCGCTTCGTCCAGACTCTTGCGCGCATCCACGCTGTTGCCGATTTGCGCCTGCGCGCGCCCGTAATCAATCAACACTTCGGCCAGCCATTGACCGGTTTCATTAATATCGCGCAACGTTTTCAGCGCATCTTGCTCCGAACTGAGCGCCGCGCCGTAGCGCCCCTGAAAGCCGAAGAGAACTCCCAGACTCGCCGATTCGATCGCCGCACCTCTCTTGTCGTTCGCCGTCCTGCGAATATCGAGCGCCCGCAGGTATTGCTCCGCGGCCTGATCGTATTGCCCAAGCCTCATCGAAGTCTCGGCCAGATTGTGCAACGTGTCCGCGATATCCGTCGGCACGTTGATCTTTTCATAGAGCGAGAGAGTCTGCGAAAAATACGTCCGGGCATCCTCGTAATCGCCCTTCAATAGGTAAGTGTTTCCAATATTTTTCAATGCCAGCGCCTGGCTGTTTTCGTTCCCGGCATCCATCTGAATTTGCAAAGCTTGCTTCAGTAGCGTCAGCGCCTTGTCGAACTCACTATGATCGTCATAAAAGCGCGCAATATCCGTCAATAAGTCGCCCGTGCCTGACTTGTCGCCGATCTCGCGCCGCACCTGCAAAGCTTCGTTGAGATCCTTCAGCGCCGCGTCGTTCTTTCCGAGAATCGCTTCCATCTGCCCGATCATTTCCAGGTTGACGGAGATACCCTTCTTGAAGCCCATCCGGCGGTTGATTTCGAGCGATTGCTGAAAATTCTGAAGCGCATCTTGCGGTTTGTTCAGGTCCGAGTACGCAATGCCGATGGCCTGCAGTATCTGCGCCTTCTCTTCATCGTTGCCGAGCTCGATC